>OFKC01000002.1_pt1 | contig 36627 bp, 33 predicted proteins | sample 1540411 | NCBI WGS metagenome assembly OFKC01 (sample SAMEA104347395, study PRJEB22522) | marine metagenome | biome: marine biome; feature: marine water body; material: seawater | collected 2015-09-01T00:00:00Z | depth 229 m
GCGTATTACTTCATGTCCTTTGATCCTGCTTTTCTGTTGAGATTTTAATTGTACGTGTGCAGTTTCAGACATTTTGAATAATTTTATAAATACATCAACTGCATTGACTGAGTTGTGAGATTGTTTTACCTGGAGACCTCTTTCTGCTGTGTCCGTCTTATTTGCAAAGCTCAAACGCATTTTGGCGAAGGATGCAAGCTCCTCTGATGAAAGCGTAATTGTGATATCAAAATGAGTGAGTACCCATGGGAATTCAAGAAACAAAATTATCCTCGAAGAACTCCATTTACGGCAATGCTCCAAGATATTTTCTGAATTAAGAGGCTTTGATACAGGTTTGAGGCAGCTCCGTTTTCCTGCAAACCAAAACCATACAGTCCGTTGTGCAAGGAAAATATATAGCGTTTTTTGCTGGATCATCTGCACTCAAGTGAAGGAAGGGAAAAAACTTCGGTTGCATTAAACCGACGCTAAATTGAGGTCAAGATGTGGCGTACCGGCCAATTCCACGTTCCTGCATTACTTCACGAATTTCATCAAGAATTTTAGGATCATCGATTGTCGGAGGAACTAAAACCTCAGTTTCAATTGCCAGTCGCCGGATAGTTTTGCGCAGGATTTTTCCGGAACGGGTTTTAGGCAAGCGCTTGACGATACCGGATTGTCGAAAGTAGGCAACAGCACCAATTTCTCTACGAATGATTGCTATCAGTTCTTCCTGCATTTGATCCTGAGATATTTCTATTCCATCTTTGAGTACAACAAACCCAACTGGAACTTGCCCGCGTAATTCATCATCAATTCCAGTGACAGCACATTCAGCAACGGCCGGATGTCCCGCAATCAACTCCTCCATTTCTCCGGTTGAAAGGCGGTGTCCGGCAACATTGATTACATCATCTGTGCGTCCCATTACAAAAATGTAGCCGTCCTCGTCCTTGATTCCTTCGTCACCGGTCAGATAATATCCGGGATACTGAGACAAGTAAGATTGTTTAAAGCGTTCATCATCATTCCACAATGTTGGCAGACAACTTGGCGGCAATGGCAGGTGAATTACAATATTTCCTGTTTCTCCGGGTTTGCAAATCTCACCTACTTCGTCCAGCACCTGCACATTGTAGCCGGGCATCGGAAAAGTCGGCGAGCCGTTTTTCACAGGCTGTGGTTCTATACCCATTGGATTTGAACAAATCGCCCAACCGGTTTCGGTTTGCCACCAATGGTCAACCACTGGAATACCAGGTTGTGGAGCTTCCTTCAAAATTTCAGTCAGCCATTCATAAGTAGGCGGATCCAACCTTTCACCTGCAAGGAAAAGTGTACGCAGAGAACTGATGTCATACTGCTTTAATAGTTTAGCTTCAGGGTCTTCTTTTTTTACGGCACGAAAAGCGGTAGGAGCAGTGAAAAATGTATTTATTTTATGTTCAGCAATCATTCGCCAGAATGCACCGGCGTCTGGAGTACGTACTGGCTTTCCCTCATAAACGATGGTAGTGCAGCCATGAAGCAGCGGGGCATAAACAATATATGAATGTCCAACTACCCAGCCCACATCTGAACCTGCCCAGTAAACATCTCCGGGATCGGTATTGTAGACAGCCTTCATACTGTATTTCAAGGCTACCGCGTGTCCTCCATTGTCACGTACAACCCCCTTGGGAAGACCGGTAGTTCCGGAAGTGTAGAGAATATATAACGGATCCGTTGCATCCAGAGAAACCGGATCAGCAGGAGAGGCTTGACTCATCAGTTCATTCCAATCGTGATCACGCCCGGACTGCATAGTTGCTTTAGCCTGTGGACGCTGCAAAACCACAATATTTTCAGGAGGGAATTTGGAAACTTCCAGTGCTTTGTCTACCAGTGGTTTGTATTCAATGATTTTGGTGAATTCAATTCCACAACTTCCTGTCACCAGTACTTTTGGCTTGGCATCATCAATCCGTACCGCAAGCTCGTTGGGAGCAAAACCGCCGAAAACCACAGAGTGGACCGCACCCAGTCTGGCACAAGCAAGCATTGCAATCACTGCTTCGGCAACCATTGGCATGTAAATAATGACACGGTCTCCCTTTTCCACACCCAAATTCCGCAAGCATCCGGCGAATTTTGCAACCGTATCTCGCAACTCTGCATAAGTAAATTTTTGCTGCATATTTGCTGCCGGAGAATCATAAACCAGTGCCAACTGGTCACCGCGTCCCTCCTCGATGTGAACATCGAGTGCAAGGTAGGCTGTGTTAAGCTTTCCGCCGGCAAACCAGCGGTAAAATCCATGTTCGTCCTGAGACAGGATTGTTTCCGGAAATTCATACCACTTTATCTGTTCAGCTTGTTTTCTCCAGAAAACTTCCGGCTGTTCAATAGACTGCTGATATTCATCATGATAATTCATGGTCTTCTCGTTTTAGACAACGGGTTAAGACGTTTCCAGGCTAAACAGTGGAAACTTGCGGATAATTTCATCAAGCAGGCCTGTTGGCGATTAAATCTTCAACCACAGAAGGATCAGCAAGTGTGGATGTATCACCAATACTGCCCATATCATTTTCAGCAATTTTGCGCAAAATGCGGCGCATTATTTTTCCGGAACGTGTTTTAGGAAGACCGGGAGCCCATTGAATAACGTCAAATGTGGCAATTGGGCCAATTTCTTTGCGAACCTGCTGCACCAATTCTTTTTTTAAATCATCGGTTGGCTCAACCCCGGTATTTAAAGTTACATAGGCGTAAATTCCCTGTCCCTTAATTTCATGCGGAAAACCTACAATTGCAGCTTCAGCAACATTTTTGTGGAGTACTACTGCAGACTCAAGTTCTGCGGTTCCCATACGGTGTCCGGAAACATTCAGTACGTCATCGACTCGTCCGGTAATCCAGTAATAGCCGTCCTCGTCACGTCGACAGCCGTCACCGGTGAAGTAGAGTCCTTTGTAAGTACTGAAATATGTTTGAATAAACCTCTCATGATCACCATACACGGTGCGCATTTGTCCGGGCCAGGAGTGTTTAATACACAAATTACCCTCCGCGGCACCTTCCAGTTCGTTGCCTTCTGCATCCACCAACAGAGGTTGGATTCCAAAAAACGGGCGGGTTGCAGATCCGGGCTTAGTACGGGTTGCACCCGGAAGCGGAGTAATCATTATCCCGCCTGTTTCGGTTTGCCACCAGGTATCTACGATCGGACATTTCCCGTGACCAACTACCCGGTTATACCAGAGCCATGCTTCAGGATTGATCGGTTCTCCGACTGTGCCCAGCAAACGCAGGGAACTTAAATCCCGTTTGTTGACCAACTCATCACCTTCCTTGGCAATTGCCCGAATAGCAGTAGGTGCAGTATAGAAAATGTTGACTTTGTGTTTGTCGCAGATGTCCCAAAAGCGGCCGAAATCGGGGTAATTTGGAACACCCTCAAACATTAATGTAGTTGCTCCATTGGCAAGTGGTCCGTACAAAATGTAACTGTGTCCGGTAACCCAGCCGATGTCTGCAGTACACCAGTAAATATCACCGTCATGATAATCAAAGACATATTGATGAGTGAGGGATGTGTAAACCAGATAACCCGCTGTGGTGTGCAAAACACCCTTGGGTTTACCGGTTGAACCGGAAGTGTAAAGAATGAAAAGAGGATCTTCCGCATCCATTTCTTCTGCGGGACAATCTGCAGAGACGCCGGCCATTTCTTCATGCCAATAATAATCTCTTTCAGATTGCATTTTACAGTCGTCATCCGTGTGTTTCACCACTATGCAGCTTTCGGTTCCGGTGCCTTCCATGGCCGCATCAGCATTTTGTTTAAGCGGAACACTTTTCCCTCCACGGATTCCCGCATTTGCTGTAATCAGCATTTTACCTTCGCAATCAAGAATCCGGTTTTTGAGGGCTTCTGCGCTGAATCCACCGAAAACTACTGAATGTACAGCACCAATTCTAGTACAGGCCAGACACGCTATTGCCAGTTCCGGAATCATGGGCATATAAATCATTACACGGTCACCTTTTTTGATTCCGCGGTTCTTCATCACATTGGCAAATTTGCTCACCTCTGCATGCAATTCTTTGTAAGTAAAGGTTCTGTCAACATTTGGATCATCAGATTCCCAAATCAGGGCTTCTTGATCTGCCCGTCTTTCCAGGTGCCGATCCAGACAATTATAAGAAACATTAAGTTTACCTCCTTCGTACCAGCGGATATGTGCGTTTTTGAAGTCCCAATCAAGTGTGTTATCCCACTTTTTAAACCAGTCCAGACGCTCAGCTTGTTTGTCCCAAAAAACTTTTGGGTCATCCACAGACTCCTGATACATTTTCAAATAAGTGTCGTTGTCGATCCACGCTTTTGCTTTAGTAGATGCCGGAATTTCAAAAATTTGCTGCTCACTCATATCTTTCTCCTGTCGGGTAATTATTGTTGAAAGTATCTGAAAACCATACCGTAGCAAAATTTTTTTGTTCTGTCCTTTAAAAAATGCAAGTCAACGACAGAAAACCATGGAATCTATAATTTCTCCTTGCACCTTCTTGGTGTTTCTGCGACTTATCATCTTTTGGTGGGTTTAATGAAAAGAATGTTCAGTTGCATGGAAAGCATCTATGTTGGTGAAACTGTTGAAATGGCAGTCAGTACTGTTAACAATTATACTGAGTTCCGTGGCTTGCAGCAAGGATTCCGATGAAGAGTACAGCGGCGGCGGTACTACGGCTTCATCTGCAAAATTTCTTGTCAGTTCCACCATTCCGGAAGACCATGCAACCGGGGTGTCACTATTTACATCTGTTGTGATAGGTTTCAACAACGATGTAAATTCAAGCAGCGTGAGTGGAAATAATTTTTCTCTAAGTTCTAACGGAATTGCAGTTCCTGCAAAACTATCTAATTCAAAAAATGTCGTTGTTTTGCTCCCATCCTCTTCTTTAAGTAATGCAACTCTTTATTCTGCATTTGTCTCCAGTACAGTTCAGGATATTTCAGGCAACGGCCTGGATCAGGACAGTTCCTGGAAGTTTACCACAGTTTCTGCTTCGAGTGACAATTCTTCGGGTGATACAGGTTCCGGTGGAGATACAGCTGCAGATACCACCCAACCAAGTGTTGTTTCAATCAGTCCGTATGAAAACGCCGGCAATATTACTGTTGACTCTGCAATCACTGTAGTTTTCAGTGAGAGTATTTCTTCTTCATCTCTCAGTTCCAGCACCTTCAAGCTGATGGATAATTCCAGTAACTCAATTAGCGGAAGTTATAGTTTAAATGGTTCAACAGTCACTTTCACGCCTACTGACAATCTGACGCATTTCCGTGATTACAGTGTTTCTTTGACTACTGGAATTAAGGACTCTGCAGGTAATGCACTTTCTTCAGTAAAGTCGTGGAGTTTTTCTACTTTGAGCAACGTGGTTGTCATCTCAGCTGACAGCTTCGGTATGGTGCTTCTCAGCGGCGGGCAATTTGAAATGGGAGCAGATAATGAATCTCAAAGTGATGGAACAGGTAATTCCAGAGAATTACCTGTTCATACCGTGACGTTGACGGGTCCGTTTTATGTTTCAGATCATGAAGTTACTGCAGCTGAATATAAAGCTTGTGTGGATGCAGGTAGCTGCAGCTATACAGGCAGTACAACAAATTCAAAGCGGACCTACGATGTTTCCGGAGAAGAAAATTTTCCGATAAACTATGTTAGCTGGAACGATGCTGCAAATTATACATCCTGGCTGACTAGTAACCGCTCTGGAACTTACCGGCTTTGTACAGAAGCAGAATGGGAATATGCAGCACGTGCGGGAAGTACTACAAAATGGTCATGCGGCAATGACAACGACAGCTGTCTCATAAACTACGCCTGGTACGACAGCAATAGTCGCACGGGTCCCAAGGCTGTAAAAACCAAACTGGCCAACTCATGGGGTCTTTACGACTTCCATGGAAATATCTGGGAGTTAACTTCTGACTATTACGGCGGGAGTTATTATAGTGAAATATCCGGAGGAGCAACTAATCCGTCCGGGCCTGCTACTGGGGGCTCCAGGTCAACACGTGGCGGAGGATACTCATCTGAGACAACCAGTTTGCGCTCATCAAACCGTTATTACAAAGGTCAAACCAGCCAAAGCTCAACCCTTGGTTTTAGAGTTTGTGCTACTCCTTAAATCCTTAGAACTGTTTTATTTTATGCGAGGCTTCCTTTTGATAACTGTGATGATTCTTACGTTGCTGATTGGAGGAGTAATGTTGAATTTGTTTCAGCAAAGCATTCGGCAGCGCTTCCAAAGTCAGGCATTTCTGGAGTCACAGATTCTTTTTCAGGAACTGAATGGTGCGGCAGTACAGGCACATATTTATTTACTGAAACTTACTCCGAATCAATTACAGGAAAATCCGCCTGTGCTGGAAAGCACGGTGTTTGTCGAAGGTTTTAAAGACTGGTCAGGAAGCGTAAAAAATGCAGGAAGCGATTTACTGGTTACTCTGCGTTCACCCGCTGATTCTGGTGGTGTGAATTTTCTGCTGCTTTTGAAAAATGCAGACAATGCTTCAGGAAATGAATTTTTGCAGTCCGATGGCGTATTGATTTTAGATAACTGAAAGAGTTAAGCAAAATGATCTATTATTTCTGCCTGGCTTTTCACATCAAATTTTAAAGGAAACAAATCAAAGGTTGGGGGTTTTGCGGCCCGTTGAGAGCCGCAGAAAATGAGAGCTTCAGATTCTACCCTGTAACATGAACGCGATCACAAGTGCATAAATTACGAGTGACTCGATCAATGCCAGACCAATAATCATTGGTGTAAAAATTTTGTCGTATGCGTTCGGATTCCTGGCAATTCCTTCCAATGCACCGCTCATTGCGATACCTTGTCCGATTCCTCCACCAAGAGCTGCAAGTCCAATTGCTAAACCGGCACCAAGAGCAATTCCAAATGTGGCCATTTCTCCCATTTCTGCTGCATACAGAGGGAAACTCGCTGACAGTAGTAACGTCAACAATAATAATTTTTTCATGACATCCTTTTTGATGTTAAATAAATCAGCGCAATCAGTGAGCTTCACTCATTGCGAGTTCAAAATAAATGGCAGACAGCAATACAAAGACAAATGCTTGTAACACTGACACCAAAATTCCCAGACCCATAAACGGAATAGGCAGTCCGACTGCAAGAATTGACGTGAAAATCATGACAACTTTATGATCTCCGGTCATGTTCCCAAATAGACGGATTGAAAGGGAAAGCGGGCGCACACAATGACTGACGACCTCGACAGGAAACATCAGTGGCGCAAGTATCGGCATGGGCCCCAGAAACTGTTTTATGTAACTGGCTCCATGCTGACGAATGCCTAAAAAGTGAGTCATAAGAAAAATAATGACTGCAAAGGCAATTGTAACGTTAAACTGATCTGTAGGCGGATTGAAACCAGGTACCAGACCAGCAAGATTGAGAAGCAAAATAAATAAACCGTAAGTTCCCAGTAATGGAAGAACAGGACGTGCACCGACACCGTGGCGGATGGTTCCGCTCAAAAAATTCAGTATTCCACTGACAATAACTTCTGCAAAATTTAAAAAATCTGCACGTCCGGAAGGCTCAACCATATCTGTATTTCTATATGGTTTTCCGGCAAAATAAGCGAAAATTATCAACAAAAATGCCACTATCAGCAGGTCCAACATTGGAACCGGGTCAATTCCAAGTTCAACCAATGGGTGTTCTAACCAGCCTAAAAGGAAGTGAGACCACGTGAATGCACCTTCGGCAGCAGAAACAGTGGTAGCTGTTACTAAAAAAACACTGACTAGAGCAAGACGTTTGTTCATTCTTTAATTTTTTTATCTATGCAAATTTATGAGGGTTCATCACTCTAACAAAAGAGTACATGATTGCAGCAAGTGCAACATTGGAAAGTCCTATCAGCAACCCCTTTGGAGATAATTCCAAGTATGTCAAAGCTCCAAACAAAACTATTACTGAAATCGCGAATTTTGTAAGTATAAACAGCAAATCCAGTGCGAACAATTTTCGCTCCAGCAACAACTTTTGGACAAACTTTACAGTCCAGTAATAATTAAAACCAACAACCGCACATCCTAACATGACAGAAGGAACAAGGTCAAGTTGAAAAATTGCTGTTCCTGCAACTAAAATTATGCTGATGCCCAAAAGTAGATTTCGAAAAAAGTCAGCCTGTTTGATTTGGCTGGATTTTTTTCCTGAATTTAAGTTTTCCGGAACTTCAGAGGCAGCTGTATCTGGTTTGGTATCGGTTTTCATGCTTTCGGTACTATCTCTGTTATCTTTTGGAATCCCGTTATTTAGAATTGATATTAGAATTGTCTTCAGTTGCTGTCAGCAATTTAATTTCAGGATGAAGACGGTGAATCGTGTTCCTGCTCAGAATCAGCTTGAACTCTTTTGACCAAACGAAAAATACTCCTGTAACCTGCTATGATCCCGGAAACACCAAACACCAGCAAAAACCAGGGTTTTGTATCCAGCCACCCATCCAGCCAACTGCCGATCAGAAAACCCACAACAACAGACAATCCCAGTTCCAAACCCATAGAACTGTACATTATCCATTTTGGGCCAGATTTGCGTATTTGTTTCACTTCACAGGAAATGTGTTTTACGGAAAATTTATTTTAGATCGGCTAAGAAAAAACATCGTATAAGTTTAGTGTGCACAGCCTGAAATTGCAAGATTTTGCAACCAAGTCTCTTGCACCTTATAAGTGAAATTGATATGCTGACATGACTTAAACACTGGCAAAATCAGCTATGTAAACTTAATTGAGTTTAAAAATGGGTGACAGTTTCGGACATTTATTTCGTATCACTACCTGGGGAGAATCTCATGGCGGCGGAGTTGGAGTTGTTATCGACGGATGCCCATCGGGACTGCAGTTGAGTGAAGATGATCTACAATATGAGTTGGACAGAAGGCGGCCCGGGCAAAGCAAAATAACTACACAACGAAAGGAAAGCGATACTGCCAGGATTCTTTCAGGAGTTTTTGAGGGGCGAACCACCGGTACAGCAATTTCTGTGATGGTCTTAAATGAAGATGCTAAGTCACATGCTTATGAGCATCTCAAAGATTTGTATCGCCCCAGCCACGCGGATTTCACTTTCGACAAGAAATATGGTTTCAGGGACTGGATGGGCGGCGGACGCTCGAGTGCACGTGAAACCGTCGGAAGAGTTGCAGCCGGAGCAATCGCTAAAAAACTGCTCCAGCAATGGAATAATATCCAGACAATTGCCTGGGTAGAGCAAATCCATGAGATAAAATCTTCAGTGGATAAAGAATCCATCAGCGAACAAAAGATTGAAGCCAGTATTGTGCGCTGTCCGGATCCGGAAGCGTCAGAAGCAATGATTGCCCGTATTCATGAAGTCCGTAAATCCGGAGATAGCGTAGGTGGAATTATTCGGGCAGTTGTCCGGAATGTTCCGGCAGGTTTGGGAGAACCGGTATTTGACAAACTTACTGCAGATTTGGCCAAGGCATTAATGTCACTTCCGGCTACACGGGGGGTTGAGTTTGGCTTGGGTTTCTATTCAGTGAAGCTGAAAGGTTCAGAACATAACGATGCGTTTGTGATGCGCGATGGAACTATCCGGACCAACACAAACCGTTCCGGTGGAATTCAGGGTGGAATTTCAAATGGTGAAGAGATTGATTTACGGGTTTCTTTTAAACCAACCGCCACGATTAACTTTGAACAGGATACAGTTACTCGTGAAGGTGAAGCTGTTAAACTGAAAGCCAAAGGGCGTCATGATCCATGTGTTTTACCAAGAGCCGTTCCAATGGTAGAAGCCATGATTAATTTGGTTTTAACCGATCACTATTTACGCAACCGTCAAAGTCGTCTTTAAGGAATTTGGGAAGGAATTAATTTATTATATGTTTTTGGGAAGTTGGTTCTAAATTTGCAAATTCATAATTAGAACCAAAAACGAATATTTTCAGCTTTGAACCAGTACAAAATATGCCTCCCAAAATTAACCCAATGAAAGTTTCATCAAGGACAATTCGTCCTGCAAGTGAAAAACGACTTAATTCACTGATGGCAAACTCGGAAGCTCGATTTCTTTCATCGGGTTCTATTGCTGTGTTTGGGGTACTCCTTTTTATTGCCTTCGTGATTGCTCAAATAATTTTCATTAACTGAAGGGCAAGTTTAGCTTCGATGCCTTACATTGATGTCTTCAACGGGGATGCAGATGGTATATGCGCCCTCCATCAATTGCGTCTTCACAATCCCCAGAAAAGTTCCCTTGTCACAGGAGTAAAACGTGATAATCTACTGTTGAAACGTATTATTGCCACGCGTGACAGTACACTCACAGTTCTCGATATTTCATCTCATGCCAACCGGGATTCTCTCCTGCAGTTATTGAAACAGGGTAATACTGTTCACTATTTTGATCACCACTTTGCAGGAGAAATGCTTGAATCCCCACTTTTTCATCCACATATTGATACGAGTCCTGATGTTTGTAGCAGCATACTGGTAGATCGTTTTTTGTCAGGGAAATATCGCCTTTGGGCCATAGTTGCATCTTTTGGAGACAACCTTCATGTATCCGCACATGAGTTGGCCGGCAGTTTGAAGCTGGATCCAAAAAAAACTGAAGAATTACGAGAACTGGGAGAGCTGATCAATTACAATGCATATGGTGAAACCATAGACGATTTGCATTTTTCACCTGAAGTTTTGTTTAAAGCTTTGCAGCCTTTTTCTGATCCGTTTGAATTTTATCATGCATCTGGTGAGTTGAATCAGTTGCGGGAAGGTTTTCGGAATGACATGCGAAAAGCAGAATCTGAACTTCCTGTAAGACAAACTTCTGCAGGTAGAATTTATCAGTTTCAAAATCAAGCATGGTGCCGTCGTGTATCCGGAGTATACAGCAATCAGGTTGCGCGGGAAGCCCCGGATCTGGCTCATGCACTATTGGTTGAAAGAAAAGACGGAACTTTTCTGGTTGGTGTCCGCGCCCCAATTTCAAAACCGCAAGGTGCAGAAAAATTATGCATTAAATTTTCCGGAGGGGGTCGAGCCGCAGCAGCAGGAATCAACAATTTGGCTCCGGAAGAGGTTGATCGATTTTTTGATGCCTTTGATCTTCAATTTACTATTTAATTGAAGTTCCAGTAATTTTATGGTTTGATTTCTGCGTTGAAATTTCTTCTCCTGTTTTGAGTGCAAGCTCTTGTAAAATTGCCTCCAGTTTACCGCAAATCACTGGGACTTCTTCTGGCAACAGTTCTTTAGGTACGTGGAACGGTTCTCCAAATGATTCAACGATTGTAGTAAAGGGTTTGGGAATTTTGTGTCTGTCCCAGCTTTTAAGCTTCCAAAGATGTTTTGCTTCATAGTGCCAGGGAATGATAGGAACTCCTGAGTATTTTGCAAGCAGTACGACTCCAGATTGAATTTTTTCCGGAGGACCCAGCGGACCATCCGGAGTGATAGCAACTGATGTTTTGTCCTTAAGAAGTTTTATCAGTTGTTTCAGAGCGGGAATTCCGCCTCTAGTGGTTGAGCCGCGTACTGCCTGGTAGCCAAAATGAGCAAATACATCATAAATAACTTCACCATCGTCGCTGCCGCTGATCAAAGCAGTTAGCTCTTGATTTCTCAGAAGCCAGACACTGAAATATATGTTTTGGTGCCATGTGGCAACAATTACGCTGCCGTATTCCTGCAGCGTAGTTTTCAGTATTTGCTGATTATTGCTTTTAATACGTGTAGTATTTCCAGTAATTCGAATCAGCAGCATGAGCGTTTTGGTGATCAGCCAGCGCTGAAAACGTCTTTTCAAAGAAGATTTTGCTTCTTTCATAGAGAAAAAATTATTTTGTTGAATGAATATGAAAGCCACTTTACAATATTATACTATCATGAACGTCATCTGCTAAACAATTCAGCAGAACCTCCAAAATAATGCAGGTAATTTATGATGTATTACATAATCCGGAAGTCCATGTACCATCTTCTGAAGATGAATGCAATAATGAAAGTCTAACTCAAAACAAAGTTCTTCCTGAATCTAAGCACAATGCCGATCTGATTTGTTAAACTTGTCTGTTTGTTTTCAAGCAAAAGCAGAAGATTCGCTGACTTGTGTTTCACCTGCCCGGAGTACTTTCTTCCAAATGAACTGGAAAAAATAAATGCATTTTCGTTCCATAGCATACGTCGTGGGGACACTTCTGATGGTTACCAGCATTGCCCTGCTGTTTCCCATCATCACATCCTTGATTTATCAGGAGAACGATTTTAACGCTCTGCTTATTTCTGCAGTGGTGGCTTTTGGGATGGGCCTGCCTTTATGGTGGTTTTCACCGAAAGATTATGAATTAAGCTTCCGAGACGCAGTCCTCATCGCAGTTTTTGGTTGGGTAATCATTTCCGTTGTATCAGCACTGCCGTTTGTGATTCACGGCTCAATTCCGTCATTCACAGACGCATTTTTCGAAATGATGTCAGGTTACACCACAACAGGAGCAACTATCCTGACGGATATTGAATCCCTGCCTCATGGATTGTTATTCTGGCGCAGTGAAACTCATCTGCTTGGAGGTATGGGATTTCTGACTCTGACCTTGATCTTTTTACCTCACGGCATGGCTGGAGTACGAATCTTTCGTGCAGAGTCCAGCCCCGGACAAGTTATAACCAAAGAAAAATTTCTTCCACGAAACCGTGACGCCATGATTTGGCTCTGGTCTATTTATCTCGGACTGAACATGTTGCAAACACTGATGCTTTGGGGCGGTGGAATGTCACTGTTTGACTCACTATGTCATGCCTTTGGAACTGTTGCCACGGCAGGATTCTCTCCCAAAAATACCAGTCTTGGCTATTACGGAAATGCTTATTTTGATTGGGTTGTTACGATTTTTATGTTTCTTGGCGGAATGACTTTTATGCTTTTTTACCACATGCTGAAAGGAGAATGGAATTTAGTTCGAATCAACACTGAATTACGCTGGTATGCCATTATTGTTGGTTTTTTCTGTGGAATATCAACACTAATTTTGTGGATGAATGGGACCTATGATCGATTTTTTGATGCACTTCGCCATGCTTCTTTTCAAATAATTTCTTTGCTGACCACTACCGGTTTCACAACTGCAGACTATGAACTTTGGCCTCAGTCAGTACAGATGCTGCTTTATGTTGTCTGCTTTATTGGTGCATGTGCAGGTTCTACCACCAGCGGTATTAAAATCGTACATTTTGTTATCATGTGGAAATACATGGTAACAACGATCAAGAAAATGTTTTTTCAGCCCCGGACAATCCTGCCGATTCTACTTAATCAGCGTGCCATAGATCCGTTTGCAGTCAATCTCTCCATCTGTTATTTCATTGCCAACATATTTCTCGTCTTGGGTGGAAGTTGTGTTATGGTGCTTTTAGATTCTATGGATTTTCAGACAGGAATGAGTTCAGTCATTGCAGCAGTGATGAACGTTGGTCCGGGATTTGGTGACGTTGGGCCTTCAGAAAACTATGCTCATATTTCAGCAGCAGGAAAATGGTTTCTTGCCTGGCTGATGCTTGTTGGCAGGTTGGAAATGTTCTCTGTCCTTGTACTGCTTTTTCCATCTTTCTGGAAAAAATAATTTACTGCTGCTGTAGTCGGCAATTATTTTTCCACACAGCTTGCTGAACAGGATTTAAACTGAATGGTTGCAATTTCAGCAAGTTCAGCATTTAATTCCCTCAGGTATCTCAAAGTATTGAAAACAGCCCTACTTTCTGTTCCCCCAGCGTACCTTGACCATCCTTTCCGGAGTTAATTTCTGTAAATAGGCACAACCATACTTATGAATTGTGATCACTCTCTCCAGAGTAAGATAACCCTGAATGGAGTGGCTTTTATCTGGAGAACAGCACTTCGCTATACGTGTCATGACATTGTCCATTCCATCCACAAGAATCTTGTTTGTTGATGGAGATTCCGTAATTCTTTTTTTTCTGGTCTTGGCTTTAGTTTCAGGTTGTGCCGGTGATTCCGGAGTTGAGGCAGTAACAGAACTGGGGTCATCGGCAAACCATCTACGGACTTCTTCACTGCGAATAGAACCGTCGCCAATGGAAAAAAGTATGTGCTCAAATTCTTGATTTTTATGTAAACGTGATTCCTTTTCCATCCGCCCTTCCCGAATCAGTCGATTCAGATTAAGACTGTGATTCTTGAATTCCCGTTCCAACATTTCCAAACCTTCTTTTCGTCTTCCTTCTCTGCTCCGCTCGTGTAAAGCATGTTTAATTTTATTGCGGGCGTGACGTGTTTTCACAAAATCCAGCCACTCTTTCCGGGGTTCCTGTCGCGGGGATGTAAGGATTTCCACTGTATCACCGCTTTGCAGGGAACTGTCGAGGCGCGTGATGTTACCATTCGTCTTTGCGCCGGTCATGCGGTTACCGACTTCCGTATGAATTGCATAGGCAAAATCAACGGGTGTGGCAGTTTGTGGTAGTTCCCGGATTTCTTTTGCAGGAGTCATTACATAGATATTGTCACTAAACAGATCAATAAGAGGCATTGTTTCGTTATGCCTCTCTGCTTTACTTTGTTCTGCCAGTGACACTTCAATTTGTTCAGCTTTTTTTTCTTTTGACGGTTGTCGTTTTTCCTTATACAGCCAGTGTGCCGCAACCCCATATTCTGCCATCCGGTGCATCTTATGTGTCCTGATTTGAATTTCAATTGGCCTTAAATATCTCAAGGGACCATTTTGGGAATCTGTGACTGTCGTGTGGAGAGATTGGTATCCGTTGGACTTAGGGTTTGCGATATAATCTTTGAAACGATTTTTTATCGGTGTCCAGTTTTCGTGAATAAAACTCAGTGCCGCATAGCATTCATCGATACCATTTACCAAGACTCGAAATCCAATCAAATCTTGAATTCGGTCAAAATTGTTTTCGACTTTCTCAAGTTTTTGAAAAATCGAGTAAAAACGTTTGTAGCGACCCTGGACTTCATGAGTGATTCCTGCCTCTGTCAAAATATGACGAATTTTTTCTGAAATTATTTCAACACTTTCTGAACGATCACTGCGTTTTCGAGCAATTTTTTTCTTCAGGTTTTGGTAATTTTCATATTCCAGTTGCCTAAATGCACGGTCCTCCATCTCTGCCTTGATCCAGAAAATTCCTAAGCGTCCTGCTAAGGGAGCATGGACATGCAGAGCAGTCCATGCTGTTTCATCTCTCTCTTTCGGAGACAGGGAATCCAGCTGTTCCAATTGCTGAAGCTGCAGCACCAGGAACACAGTCAACAACTGGACGTCACCCAGAACTGTCAGCAGCATACGCAGGGTAAGTTCAGCCTGCTCAGAATTTTTCGGACGTACAGGAAACTGCTGCACCTTGAGCATCCTGTGATAAAGCGGCAATGCATCTGAAAAAGAGCCCTTTGAATCAATTGATGTTTTGTATTCAAACTCTTTCGGCAAATCATCGGCTGCCTGATATTGCAAAAACAACAACGCAGCCTGGAGAGTGGCGGGGCTCAAAGAAAGTTGTTTGAGATTCTTTAAGAGTGCTGCCGCAGCATCGGGGTTGCTCTGCTTTGAGTACCAGTTTTCAAAAAGACTGGTTACTTCCGGGCTTGTCAAAAATGCTTCCGGTACAACGGAACTGTTTATATCGGCAGAATGGCCAATAGTGATTGTTGGCGACAAAATATCTTCTGAAATTTCAGTTCCGGAAAGATTACCCATTTGAAAGGTTGCTGAATTAAATATTACAAAAGTCCCTGCACCATGAAATAGGTGTAAAGTTTAACATCAAATTGGACACCCTGCTTCTTTTCCTGCTTGAAAAATTCTGCAATTTCATCCGGAGATTTGACGAATACAGTTATGAATTCTCCGGGCTCATTTTCTGGTTTTGGCTGTAGGTTCTCTGCGATGTTTTCATCAACCTGAACTTGTACAAATGAAACGGTTTCTGAAAGAATTCCGGGAGAAGAAAACAATCTTGGGCTAATATTTTCGACTGTACCAACATAACCTGTTTCTTCAAAAAGTTCACGGATTGCAGTTGTTTCCTGAGATTCACCAGGATCAACTAAACCTGCAGGAAATTCCAGGATATAAGAATTTGTTGGTGGACGAAATTGGCGAATAATAATAAATCGTCCAGAAGGTTGCATTCGGGCAACTATAATTACTGCCTCTGCACGGTGTTTACGATGCAATCCTTCCCATTTACGTACTTGTTTTTTGTCATCTTCATAGCTGAACTCCACAATCTCGGCCCAATTTCCGCGAAAGAGGAGTTGTTCATCAAGAACACGTGCTGTACCTGCATTTGGAGGATTATTAGTTTGGATTTCAGACATTCAGATTCAACAGAAAAATTAATAAATGTGTTTACGCAATTGTTTTTGCATTACAAGTGGCTTTATAAAAAGATAGAGGATTTTGTGACAATCACAATCCAATTTTGAAATTGTTTTTGCGTTGTCTTTTGTTGATGTCTGCAATACCATTCGACTGATGAGAATTAATTCCTGAAAACCAGATTCTTGAAACAGCCGCCCCTATGAGAAGCATCCGCTTAATTTGGATTGGGAAATCGCAGGAGCCTTTTGTTCAGGATGGAATTAAAGTTTATTTGAAGAAACTCTCGCATTACATCAAGGTTGATTTTGAAGAAATTAAGCCGGTCAAGTATAATTCAGGTACGACAGATCAGTGGCGCAGGCAGGAAACGGAAAAATTACTGAAACGCCTGGACTCTTCTGAATTGAACATATTTTTGGATGAAAGCGGGAAGAGTGAAACCTCAAAAAGTTTGGCTCGATGGTTTGAAAAACAAATACCACTCGGATGGCGGAGGGTCAACTTTTTCATTGGCGGTGCATATGGTTTTGACAAAACAATGCTGCCTTCGGGAGTAAAATTGTTGCGCCTCTCCGATATGACTTTTACACATCAAATGGTGAGATTAATTTTACTGGAGCAACTTTATCGTGCTTTTACAATTATGCGTGGAGAACCATATCATCATGATTAAACTTAAATTATGTTTTTCACATTTTAAATCGAAACTATGAAACGCTTAATTTTAATTGCAGTTGTATTATTGCTTTTGGGCAGTATGGGTTATTTTGCAACACAAAACAGCCACAATGTTTCCCTGAACTTTTTTGGAAACTTCTCAATACAATTATCAGTGTGGATGGTGATTGCCGGGTCCTTTGTCGCTGGATGGGCGGTGACTGAGATTTGGCAGTTTATTTCACATCCTCAGCGTTTTGTACAAAGTTTTCTTGGGAAATTTTCCCGGTATAAAGACAACAAAAAGCAGAAGATTACACAAAATTTTGAGGAAGCCTCTTTGCTGCGGGATCCAAAACAGGTGAGGAAAAGCTATAATAAATTACTCAATCAAGAAACTCCGTTGTCGATCAGAGTGCAGTACATTGAACAACTGCGTTATGAAAAAAGCGCAGAAGAAATGCTAAAAAAATATGCTGAACTGCGTACCAAATTTCAGGGTAATTTGCAGGTTTTGCTGCCCTACATGAAACTTGCCTGTGAGGTCAGTGAATGGGATCTGGTAGAGAGGTTAAGTCATGAAATTCTCCGGATTACTCCTGATCATCCGGATGCATTGGAAGGACTGCAGCAATTTTATATTGCGAGAGAGGACTGGGTTGGCTGTATTGGTCAGGAGAGGGAATTGCTGAAAAAATTCAGCGGCAGCCTGATAACAAAAAATATTTCAATGACACACGAAGATCATTTACAAAAAGCACTCCGTCAAGACCCAAAGTGTTTGAGTAACTGGTCTTTCCGCTACCTTCCTCAAAAGAGGGATAAAAAAAATGATAAGCCTTTGGAAGCTATCGGTGAAGCAGCACAACTCCAAAAATCAGGTATGTTTTTGGAAGCTGCACGAGTCCTTAAAGAAGCTTTTGAGCGGACCGCTTTTCCAGAATTGCTGGAGTTATTAGAGGAGGTTTATCGGGAAAGTGGAACTGATGAACAAATTTTGGAAATGGTCGGCAAGCTGCACAATTCCCGTCAGCGTTCAGTTCCATCTTCACTTCTTTTTGCGAAGCTGCTATACCAATGTGATCGGCTGGATGAAGTATCGAAAGTTTTAGACAAAGTGAAACTTCCTGCAGGTTCAACAAAGTTCCCTATGGCAATTCTTGGATCAGAAGACAAAGGACAGCAGATGACTGAAGTTTGGAGTGATCTTTACCATGCACTCCGCTATTTAATTGCAGTCCGCCAGGAACGTTCTGAAGATGCACTGCAGGAGGCAAAGCCTTTGCTGAGGGAAGCTAAAATACTGGAATAATTTAAGTATGAAAGTAATTGAGACAGATGGAATTGTTCTCAAAACAATGGATTTTAAGGAAAAGGATTGCATTCTGACTTTCCTGACGACCAAGGCGGGTAAGAAAGCAGGAATTCTTCACGGTGGAAAAAGTTTGAGGTCGGGAAATGCTGCAAAAGCAGAATTGTTTGTTCTTAACCATTTTGAGTTTTCTGAAAAACCGAACATGGATTTGGTTAGAATCCGGAAATGCGAATTGCAGGAAAGCTTTCCTCTTGTCCGTAAAAATTATTCAAAGTTTCTACACGCCAGTTACTTTTCGGAATTGCTGCTTCAATGTGAAATTCCTGAATTAGATTCTCATGAATATTTTGATTTACTGAAGAATGCAATGTCTCTGCTCTCAGAGTCTCAAACTGACACTGAAATAAAATTAAATTTTGAAATACGGCTTCTGAAATTACTTGGAATCACACCAAATTTGGAAATTTGTTTTCAGTGCGGCGGCGAACTATGGCAGGAAAAATCCGGACGAAATCCTGCTCCAAAATTTTCAGTTCCGTACCAGTTGGACGCAAGCTTGGGAGGTGTTCGCTGTCCAAGATGCTGTATTCCTAGCACTTACTCGGCAGCCTTGCATCCAGGAAGCTTAGCCTTTTTGCATGTACGGCAAAAAGCGAAACAAAGTGATTCTGTTTTTCGCCCAACCCAAAATAATTTAGAGGAACTGGATCATGCACTCTTTGTATACTTCAGACATTTTTTTGGCAGAAATCTGAAGTCTCACGCACTTTTGAAGGAGAATTCATGGAAAAATTAAAAAACGCAACTCTGGGAGGTGGCTGTTTTTGGTGTTTGGAAGCAGTCTACTCCAAACTGGAAGGAGTCAAATCTGTTGCCCCGGGCTATGCAGGAGGTACAAAACTAAATCCAACTTATGAACAGGTATGTACCGGAAACACAGGACATGCAGAGGTGATTCAAATTGATTTTGATCCACAGAAAACGAGCTACGAAACTTTGCTTGACTGGTTTTGGCGTTGTCACGATCCTACAACTCTTAACCGTCAGGGAGGAGACATTGGGACGCAGTACCGTTCCGTTATTTTCTATGAAAATGAGGCACAAAAAACTACGGCAAACGAGTCAAAAAAAGATGCTGAAAAATCTGGAATGTTTGATGCTCCAATTGTTACTGAAATTGCAACATTGCCGGAATTCTATCCTGCAGAAGATTACCACCAAGATTATTACAGCAATAACTCAAATGCCGGTTATTGTACCTACGTAATTCGTCCTAAACTCGCGAAGTTAAACTTGGAATAGTTTTATTAAAAATAAAATTGAGTTTGACCACCCCGGCTTCCATAAGCATACTCATCACGGGTATGAATTTCGGTGTTGATTGTCTCTTCTGCGAGTTCGTTGATAAAACGGGAGCGCTTACTGATTCCTCCGGAATAACCTGACGAAACCACCGGTGCAGTAATGAGCAGGTGTCGTTTTGCACGTGTCATTGCAACATAAAACAGGCGCCGCTCTTCTTCAATTTGCTCTTCTGTTCCCAAACTTCGTTGGTGAGGAAACAATCCTTCTGTAAGTCCAATTATGAATACCACCTTCCATTCCAGACCTTTGGCCTGATGGATGGTGGTCAGAGTGAGAGTGTCCTGATTATCCTGTTGTTCGGCTTCATGATCAGTGATAATGCTCGAACCAACCAAAGATAACTCATTTAAAAACGCTTCCAATTTATTATAATTGCCAGCAAATTCTTCAAGATAACGAATATCTGTTTCACGCTGAGGGGCATTTTCAAAACTACTGAAAAGTACCTCGCGATAATAGCTCTTGTACAGTAATCCTATCATGTGAGAAGGAGTTACGCTTTCTTCCAGCATTTGCTGAAAAATTTCCAGCAGAACATTCCAGCTCTCAAGGGCCTTTTTAGGAATCAGTTTTTGCAGTTCAACATTGTCTTTAGTAAGACGGACTGCCTGTTGACTCTGGAATACCCTGAAAATCTGGTGTGCAGTAGTGTTGCCAATCCCGGGAAGAAGCCTAAGCAGACGCATCCACGCGATTTCATCAAGAGGATTAAAAAGTACTTTGAGAAAAGCCGTAACATCTTTGATATGAGCTTGTTCAAAAAATTTAACTCCTGAATGAACAACAAACGGAATACCTGCATGTGTCAGCACTACCTGAAGTGCTGCAGACTGTACATGATTTCGGTAAAGCACACTCATTTCGTTCAAAGAAATATCTTTATCCCGGAAACTGAGTATATTCTCCAGTACCAGTTCAGCTTCATCCTGAGAAGCCCAAACATGATGTACGAGGGGTTTTTCTCCTTCAGCTAAAGAACTAAAAAGGTTCTTTTCAAACTGACGTGTGTTATAATTAATACTTCGGTTGGCAGCATCTAAAATTTCTGGAGAACTGCGATAATTTTCCTCCATGTTGTAGGTGACTGCCTGGTAGCGTTCCGGAAACTCAAGCATGTTGCCAAAATCAGCGCCGCGCCAGCTGTATATTGATTGAGCATCGTCGCCGACAACCATTAAATTTTTGTGCGGCCTTGAGAGCCTGTATAAGATATTGGCTTGAACCTGATTGGTATCCTGATATTCGTCTACCAGGATATATTGAATTTGCTGGCAAAGCGGGAGTCCTTCACCATGCCGCAAGAGTAGTTCCAGCCAGTTTTCCAGCAGATCATCAAAGTCCATCACTTGTCCGCGTTTTTTCTTGTGACGGTAGGTAGCTAGAATGTTTAGTATTGTTTCAGTGTTTTCTTCAAAATTGGGGAAATCTGCAGAAATCAGCTGCTCTAAGTGGAAATTGCGTTCATGGTAAGGCTGGTCCAAAATCATATTTTGAGTACAAAAACGATTGAAGGCCAATGAAAACATGTTTTGCAGAACAGCAGCTTTTGGAAAATATTTGCCTGGTTTCCCTACTGTTTCTGCAAGTGAAGCTTTTATCAGGTCCCTGGAATCTGAGGAATCCAGAATGCTGAAATTATTGTTATAGTTTAGTAATTTAGCATTTCGTCTGAGGAATCGGCTTCCCACACTGTGGAAGGTCCCATGAATAATCTTTTGCTGTTCTGTAGAATTCTTTAAAGCCCTGCCTACTCTTTGCGCCATCTCGTTGGCGGCTTTGTTGGTGAATGTCAGCAAAAGAATGGAAGACGCAGGAATTCCGGAATGAATCAGCTGTGCTACACGGTGAGTAATCACCCTGGTTTTTCCACTGCCCGCTCCGGCAATGACTAAAGCGGGGCCTGTTTTGTGTTCGACGATTTTCCGCTGTACCGGATTTAAAGATGCTATTGACCAGGTGGACATATACTGGACTGGTGATTTTAGATGTCTTTCCGTTGATATTTTCTAACTATAATGCCAAATTTTAGTCTAAAACAAAAACAACTAGCAAAATAATTTCCATGTTTTTTGAAGAAATAAAACAAATCGTTTCGACTTTCCGCGAAGCAGTAAACCTGTTTTTGAGTAGAATCTTTAACAAAGGAGTGCCGATAGCAGAGGATATGACGACCTTGATTTTGATAGGGTTTGCAATTTTTATCATTCTTTTGTGTCTTTTTGTATGGTATCGGCAGCATAGCAGATCACTGAAAAGTAAAGCTCCCGAAGAACTTTCCGGGAGGAAAAAAGAGAAGCGCCTGGTGCAGTTGGAAAAAGAACATGCCAAAACACTTGAGTTGCAGATCAAGGAAGAAGAAAAACTGCGGGAAGAAAAAGAGTCCGCAAAACTTGCAAAAGCGGAACAACGGGAAAAAGAACTTCAAGAAAAAATTGCTTCAATTGAAGAGGAACGTCTGAATCAGCAGGTTCTTCAGCGTGAAATTGAAAAAACTGCTGAAACCGTGGAAACTCCTGATGAGGTAGATTCTTTCCTTGAGCGTCTACATAAAGGCGTCGTTAAAACAAGAACACATTTACTAGATAATTTAGCTGAAGCAGTTTTAGGTAGAAAAGAAATAAATGAAGACTTACTGGATGATTTGGAAGAAGTGCTCATCGGTTCAGACATAGGTCCGGAAACTACACAGCGTATTCTTGATGCAATCACAGAGAAGGTGGAGCGTGAAGAATTAAGCAGTCCACAAGTTTTGCAGTCAGAAATTCAGTTGGAAATTCAAAAAATTATGAGTAAAACATATGCCGTCCCCGGGACTGAGGAACGGAAGCCGTTGATTTTGCTTTTTGTTGGTGTAAACGGTGTTGGAAAAACAACTACTATCGGAAAAATTGCTGCACAGTATCGTCAGCAGGGTAAAAAAGTTTTGATGGGTGCAGGTGATACTTTTCGGGCAGCAGCTATTGAACAGTTGGTGGAGTGGAGCAGGCGGGCTGATTGCGACATCATCCAAAAGGAACCCGGAAGTGATCCGTCTGCGGTGATGTATGAAACGGTGCAAAAAGGAATAGATGAGGATTACGATGTAGTGATCTGTGATACAGCAGGACGTTTGCACACCAAAAAGAATTTGATGGAAGAATTAAAAAAAATGGTGCGGGTGATTCGCAAGTTGATTCCTGATGCACCCCACGAAATCCTGCTGGTACTTGATGCTACCACAGGTCAAAATGCAATATTCCAGACTCGGGAATTCATGGAAGCTACAGATTTAACAGGACTTATAATTACTAAACTGGATGGTACTTCCAAGGGAGGAGTTGTTATCGGCATCGTCAACGAGTTTGATATTCCTGTGCGTTACATCGGTGTAGGTGAACAGGTTGAAGATTTACGACCCTTTGATGCCCAGCAATTCACTGAGTCAATTTTTGCTTAACTTTTTGATTTTGGATTTAAATAGGAAATTCAACACCGCAAAATAGATTATACCCGGTTATAAGACAGCAGCCAGAGGGCTAGAGCGAGAAAAATTATATTTCCGCTCCATGCTGCAAAGAAAGGGAATATCAGGCCTGCGCCGCCGACTGCCATGGTTATCTGATTGAGTATCCAGAACAAAATCCCGAGTAAGCAACTGATAGCCAGAGATTCTGCCGCCATCCCCCGTCTGTTGTATGATGCAGACAGCCCAAAACCAATCAGAACCATAATAAAAATTTGAAACGGATAGGCGGTTTTCTGGAAAATCGCAACCCAATGACGAGTTACATCTTGTCCTTCACTTTGAAGTTTAAGAGTATTTTCATACAAGTCAAGGATGGGTTGATGATGTGGAGAAATGGGGATTTCAAAGGGTACAGTGGGCAACTTTTCTGTTTCGATTCTCCATTGTTCTACGTGTTCAAGCCGCAAATTTTCATCCTGGAAAATGTACTTTTGAATATCGTGAAAGATCCATGAATTGTTTTGTTGTTCTCCCCGTTCAATTACAGTTCTTCCCAGAAGTTGAAAAGGAATTTGCTTCCAGTTAAATGAGGTGATAGAACTTATGCGGCCATTATGTTGGCGATTCCCAAAATAGTAAATGCTTTCTTCTTCACCCACTTTCCAGAGTGGGGGCAAGCGTGCAGAATTTTCCTGTTTGATCCAATTTTGATGCATCCATGTGTACATGTAATTCTGGCTGAAATACGCAAAAGACGCAATCAAAACAGAAACAGCTAACACAGGAAAAGCCAGTCTCCAACCCCCGATTCCCGAACTGCGTATTGCTAGCAATTCAGCATTCTTGTTCAGTGAACTGTATGTGGCAATAGTTGCCAGTAAAACCGTAATTGGTATTATTAGTTCCAGCAATAGAGGCAGCAAAAGAGCCGTTTCTTGAAGGAACTTCAAAAAACTCTGCCAGTCAGTAAAAACATCTGCAAGGTTACCAAAAAAATTCCCTATCAGACTCATCAATACAAATGCACCGAGAAACAACATAAAATAACGGTTGAATTCTGATGCAATATATTTTGAGATTATTTTGAACGGCATAGTTTCCGGTCCTCATTGGTGAACAAACAAAATAGTATTCAGAACAGGATAAAGTTTCTTATAAAAAGGTTCAAAGTAAATAACAAATCTAGTTAAAATTTGTTCAATAGTTAGGGCATTATCTTGCATTAAAGCATTGGATTAGTTCTAAGAGAATTTTTTTTAATGACTTTGTTCTGACAATTTAGGAGTCTAAAAAGCAATATTCATGTCCCAATTAATTCTTGTACTCGAAGAAAATCCAGAAATTCAAAGTTTAATTGCCGCCTCGTTGAAGGCTAGTGCAATTTCAGTTACTCAAGAATCTAATCCAGATTTATTTGTGCAGCAGGCACTTAATCTGGAGCCGGATTTAATTTTACTCAGTAATTCAGGCGGCGATCAAAACTACAAGAATTGCAGAGAAATACGCAAAGATCCGCAGCTGAAAAATATCCCAATCATTTTACTTGTAAACCCAAAAGACGAGCTTGACGAAAAAATTATTTCAGAGCTTGGAATTGATGGGTTGCTTCGCAAACCCTTTGAAGCATCGATGCTTCAGGAGCAGCTAAGTCAATTTGTTACTCTGGATGACAATTTTGGCATTGAACCGGATAATGAGGGTGAAGATTTCAAGATAGACATGAGCTCAATTGACAATCAATTGAATGATATTAAAGAGGGGGAACAAGAAGTAAGCTCCCCAGTTGAGGAAGGATCTCAAGTAACAGAAGAATTAGAGCAGAATGCCCTGGAACCAAAATTTGCCTCTTCAGCAGGTAGTGAAATGGATTCAATGATTCTGGATGACATTTCTGCAGATATGGACATTTCTAAGGATACAGTGAAAAAGGCAGAAGTTGAGCTGGATGAAAATGAAATAACATCTAAGGGTCCTGAAGTCATAAATGATGAAGAAATGACAATGGACACCGGTTTTGAATTTGATCTTAAGCTTGATGAAGATGGAATCGAAATTGACTCCGAAGAAGTTGTTACAGACACTGTAAAAACTGAGACAGATACTGACTCAACAGGATTGGCGCAACTTAAGGACTCCGGTTTGGAAGACAAATATGCTGAAAACCGCCTCAAGGTTGAGGGTGAAAAAACAGAACAGGATCTGAAGGCCCCAGCGGATATTGATCTTGAAGTAAATGATTTTGAGGATCTGGATGATATCTGGTCACGCTCTCTGGAATTGGATCAGACACCTAGAGAGGGCCTGACGGATATAAGTTTGGAAGAAGAAGATTTTCAACCAGAAATTCCAGAAAATCTCTCCTCATTTGAAGAGCCAGCCGAACCTTCGATTCAAGATACTGATTCCGACAGCAGGATCACGTCAGAATCAGTTCAGGAATTGGATAATTATGAACTGAGACTTGATTTCGAAGAAACAGGAGAGGAATCGCTAAGTTCACTTGAAAATAAATTATTATCGGATTCTGTGGAGCTGGATCTTGAGAAGACTGTTGAAATCAAGGATGTTGAACAATTCGTAGAAGATACATCTGCAGATGAATTTGAAGAAGATTTTGATGAGAGTCAGGGAGATGCGGATATTATGTCAATGGTTCATGAAAGTATTGGCGAGCAGGAAGAATCAGCAGAAAGTGCTATGAATGAACTGGAAGACCTCAGTGAACAAATGGAAGCTCTTGATTCTGCAGAAACAGAGTTTGAAATAGAAGAAGAGCAGTTTGAGGAGGATCTGGAAAAAGAAAAACTGGAAGTTGAAGAATTATCTGAAGACGAATTAGCAGTGTCAGAAGATGATTCAGAAGACGAACTGGTAGAATTCATGCTGGATGAACTGGGAGATCTTCTGGAAACGGATGAGGAAGGATCAGTGGACGGAGAAGCTGATTATGGAGATCCGCTTGTTGAGGAACTGGAAGAAAGCCTCGCAGCAGAATCCAAAGACTTGCAAGATGTTGATGCAGAGTTTGACAAAAAAGTGTATACTGAAATTTCACTTGGACTTGGACTTGAAGAAGATGTGTTTGACAGTTGGGATGATGCTGAGGATGCCTTTATGGGATTTGATCGAGAAAAAGAAATTACTGAAGAAGCTCCGGATCAGACAGAAACAGAGGCAAGTGCTTTCGAAAGTTTTGATGATGAAGAAGAAAAATTTGAAAAAGCGGACAGTTTCAGTTTTACAGAAAATGAGTTGAAGGAGATTGTCACAAATTCAGTTCAGAATGCTTTGGAAAAATCTATTGCAGCATCTCTTGTCGAATTGGCAGTTTCAGAATTAAAAACACAAGTAATACGAATGGATCAAAGCAGAGCCTTGTAAGCCAGGGCGATTTTGGCTCCTAAGCTGGCATTATTACGTATCAGTGCAATGTTGCTCTTCAGGCTTTCTCCATGAGTAAGCTGATTGATTCGCTCCAGCAAATATGGAGTCACTTCTTTTCCTTCAATTTTCTTTTCAGTTGCTTCTTTCAGCGCTTCTGTAATTGCTCCTTCAATTAGTGACTCATCCATTGCATCTTTCGGAGGCACGGGATTCCCAATCACAAGACCTCCGGCCAACCCCAAGTCCCATTTAATTTTCATACAACGTGCAATGTCTTCAGGTGTGTCAATTCGGGTTTGAACCATTGAACCGCTGGACGGCGTATAAAATGAAGGAAACTCTGCCGTCTGGTAACCAATTACAGGCACACCGTGTGTTTCCAAATATTCAAGAGTTCGGGGAATATCAAGAATGGATTTTATTCCGGCACAGACTACAGCAACATTTGTATGAGCCAACTCCATCAAGTCTGCGGAAACGTCCATGGTTTTTTCATTTTCGCGGTGTACTCCTCCAATGCCGCCTGTCACAAAGACTGGAATTCCGGCAATCTGTGCGCAAATCATAGTTGCAGCCACAGTGGTGCCACCGCTCAGTTTTTGTGAAAGAACTACCGGTAAATCCCGGCGGCTGACTTTTACCGGATCACTGTTTTGAGCAAACTGCTGAAGCTCCTGCCTGCTCAAACCGATCTTGATCCTGCCTCCTGAAACAGCAATTGTGGCGGGTAAAGCCCCCTCATTTCGAATAATATTTTCAACTGCGAGTGCTGTTTCCAAGTTTTGAGGATAAGGCATTCCATGTGAAATAATTGTCGATTCCAGTGCAACAACCGCTTTATCTGTTTTCAGTGCATCTTGAACTTCCTTGGAAATGTCCACCAACTGTGCTGTCTTATTTTTTCCCATATAATTTGTGGATATAAAATGTTTTTATGATTTTATTTGTTACTTCTGAAACTAACGGAAACGACTGTAGCTGTCAATCATCATCGTAAGAGAAGAGACGGATTTAATGATTGGACTGTCTGCAACGGATTCAAGATAAAATAATCATGATGGTTACTGATAATTGTTTATCTGAAAATGAAAAAGGGGGATTCTCATTTATCAATCTGATTGCAAATATTGTCAATTCTGCTAGCCTGTTTAGGCTATTTCTTTTTTCAGGAGGGACTATATGAAAATTGGTATTCTTCAGTGTGATTCCACCAATGAAAATTTCCGGGAGGAACACGGCAACTATCCGGAAATGTTTATGTCACTTTTTAAATCTGTTGATCCGGATTTAGATTTTAAAAATTATGATGTACAGCTGGAGCAGTATCCCCAAGCTCCGGAAGAGTGTGACGCGTACTTGATTACGGGCAGCCGTTTAAGCGTTTATGATGATGAACCGTGGATTCGAAAATTGGAAAAGTATGTAGTTGAACTGCACAGGCAGAAACAACCTCTTCTTGGCATTTGCTTTGGACACCAAATGGTTGCCAAAGCTTTAGGCGGAAAAACTGAAGCATCAGAACGAGGTTGGGGTGTAGGAGTGCAAAACTACCAAACGGTATCCATACAAGCCTGGATTGAACCCGCTTTGGAACAATTTTCACTTTTGGCAAGTCACAAGGATCAGGTTACAAAACTTCCGGAAGGTGCCGAATTGATTGCGGAAAGTGATTTTTGCCCTTATGCTGCTTTCAGAATTGATGATCATATTTTGACATTTCAGGGACATCCGGAATTTCAGAAAGCATACTCCAAAGCATTACTGAATCTCAGGAAGGAAATATTGGGTCCAAAAGTATTTGAAGCAGGAAAGAAATCGCTGGAGCAAACCATCCAGCCTCAGCAAATAACACACTGGATCCTGAATTTCCTCAGGAAAGGTGATCCTCACAAATAACCGGTTACGGTCTCGAATCCGGACCTTGCTGTTCCCTTTTTGCTGGAGGATTATGAGTTAGTTCCCAGAGCTTGAAATAACGGACGACAAAATTCAGGGCATCAAAAATTGCACAGAACAATCCCGGAAATCCGTCGAGGAATCCTCCTTTAAACAGATAGCGTCTTAAGAAACGGGAAAATGGTTTGAGTAGCAGAAAGCGAATAGAATTTCCTGCAGTCACCTGTACGCCGGCATCCCGGAGATAACCTGCCTCAACTCCGGAATAAAATTCGAACTTGCTCAAAAACTGGCTGATGTTCAGGTAAGGAAAGTGGAGCATATCACTTTGCAGACTGCCGATACTTCCCTTCACTATCAGTTTTTCATGTACATGTTGGTTAGGGAAGCTGGCAGAACCTCTCTGGAATAAACGTAACTGTGTGTCCGGATATTGACTTCCGTGACGCAGCCAGTGTCCAAAGTAATGATTACGGCGCTTGAGTTTGAAAGCTGAGTTTGTCGTAGCTTGAATTACTTTTTCTATTTCCTCAACCAAATTTTCCGGAATGCGCTCATCCGGATCCACGTAAAAAACCCAATCCCCACTCGCCTGCTCCATCGCGTAACTTTTGTTGACATTAAGGTTGGTATTGTTGGGACGTGAAAAAACACGGCAGCCTAGATCACGTGCAAATTCCAGTGAGTCGTCCTGACTTTCACAGTCAACATAGACGATTTCAGTTGCCCATTTGAGTTGGGGCAATAATTCCCGTAAATGATCAACTTCATTATGACCGATGATGGTAACGCTGAGATTCATGGAGTTTGGTTTTTGCTTCAGTTTGCTTGCTGCCAGAAAAAATATTGAAAGCTTGATTTGAAAATGATCTGTTGACCAATCTATGACAAGTTTAAGATCTTGTCAATGTTGCAGACGTTTCTGATTGTTCTCTGACGATTATTTTTTCTGTAAAATTGGAATCGAGTGATTACTCAGGCAGCGGTTTTTCTCCTTGCATTTCTTGCACAAAACATTGTTCTGTCATAGATTAGATTGCCAATACGTTTTCAAAACGCTAAACTTCGGGAATCAATCTACAGAAGTACAAGGGAGGTCTTATGTTCAAATCAGTCAACAAAGATGTATGGGCTTTTGACGCGGAATGGGTGCCGGATCCGGATGCGGGAAGAAGGTTATATCAACTTCCGGATGATACTCCTGATGCAGAAGTAATCCAAAAAATGTGGGAAGAAGGCGGTGCGGATGAAGAAAATCCGATGCCTTACCTCAAAACCACAATTTGCCGCGTAATTTCCATTGCCGCGGTCGTTCGTTCTGAAAAAGGAAATGGAGAGGTGGCCTTGTCTTTGACGGCTTTGCCTCATGATGCAGCCGATCCGGAACACACATCAGAGGCAGAAATTTTGTCACGTTTCCTTAATGCGGTTGGCGAAAAAAAACCTCAACTGGTGGGGTTTAATTCATCAAAAGCAGACCTTAAAATCCTTCTGCAGCGAGCTGTCGCAAGAGGTATTCAAGCAGCAAAATTTGCAAAACGCCCCAATAAACCATGGGAAGGTTATGATTATTTTGATGCACGTAACAGTGAAGCTCATATTGATTTGATCGAAATCCTGGGAGGTTACGGAAAGTCTAATCCTTCACTGAATGAGATGGCGACAGTCTGTGGTGTTCCGGGAAAACTGGGGGTAAGTGGTGAAGAGGTAGCACCAATGTGGCTGGAGGGGCGTCTGGCGGAAATTGTAGCCTATAACGAATGTGATGCTTTAAGTACATATTTGATATGGTTGCGGATGGCTTATTTTGGAGGATTTTTTAATAACCAGCAATATATTGAAGAACAGGAGCGTGTCCGGAATTTGCTCAGTACAGAAGGGACCCTTCCGGGCAAAGAGCATTTGCTTGAATTTCTGGAACGCTGGGAAATGTGGTCTCAACTAAATTCATGAACAATATAAGCCGCTTCGGTTAATTCTTTACAGTCATAGATTCTTTCGTGACAGTTACGAGTTTTATAGTGTCATCCCGATCGAATGAGAGGGGGGTCTTATACGTTTTCGGCACTTTATCAGGTCTCTCCCTTTGGTCGAGATGACTTACCGCAGTATATAATAACAGTAACTATCTTACGAGAATTGAAGACTCACGAGATTCATTTTTTGACATACCGAATTATTTAAAACACCACAAATGTGGTAGTTGTGACAAAGAACTGATGACACGCGTGTTTGTCAGGTATTTCAGAATTTTATCACCTTTATTTTTTTATTGTACAAAAACTCTATATATTGTTAAAATGAAATTTTGACCTGGCTCGTTAAAATTGGTTTGACGCGTCTTTGTTTTTAATCAATCATGGAGGATGATATGGAACAAGGAAATGATAAGCTGGAATTGGTGTACGGTCTTGAAGACAAGCCATCGCCAATGGAATCGGCATATGCCGCTCTCCAGCATTTGCTAGCAATAATTGTGGGCATCATCACGCCCACGCTCATTATCGGTGGAGTTCTGGGATTGGGTGAGCGAATCCCGTATTTGATCAGCATGTCGTTGATCGTTTCAGGTGTGGCAACCTTTATTCAAGCCAAACGAATTGGACCGGTCGGTTCTGGTCTGTTAAGTGTTCAAGGCACCAGCTTTGCTTTTTTGGGTGCAATTTTAACCGCCGGCTTTATAGTAAAAGGACAGGGCGGTGGACCGGATGAAATACTGGCAACCATTTTCGGGATTTGTTTCGTGGGTGCATTCATCGAGATTATCCTCAGCCGCTTCCTCCATTTACTAAAAAAAATCATCACACCTATTGTTACGGGAACAGTGGTGATGTTGATAGGACTGAGCCTGGTCAAAGTCGGAATAACGGATATGGCTGGAGGTCAATGGCTGCTGGATAACAAACCTCAATTTTTTGGTACGGTTGATAATCTGGGCTGGGCGTACTTGTATTACTCGTAGTTTTGATTCTCAACCGAAGTAAAATTCCAATGATTCGGATGGGAGCGATTTTTGGCGGAATTTTGGTCGGCTACCTGGTTGCGCTTGCTCTGGGCAAAGTCAATTTTAGCCACATGTCTGGAGTGGAAATGATCAGCATTCCCATTCCTTTTAATTATGGTTTCGATTTCAATTGGACTGCTTTCATCGGGGTGGCCTTCATTTATGTTATCACAACAATTGAGTCCACTGGAGATTTGACTGCGACATCGATGCTCTCCGGAGAACCGGTTGAAGGAGACACTTACATGGAGCGTATCAAGGGCGGTGTTTTGGGAGACGGTATTAACTCTGCAATCGCCGCGATTTTCAATACTTTTCCAAATACTACTTTCAGTCAAAACAACGGTGTCATCCAAATGACCGGAGTTGCCAGTCGTTATGTGGGCATGTATCTCGCGGGATTTCTCGTTATACTGGGCTTGTTTCCAGTCATCGGCGGGTTCTTCCGGTCCCTTCCGAATCCGGTTTTAGGCGGAGCAACAATTGTTATGTTTGGAGCAGTGGCTGCAGCGGGTGTGAACATAATTGCTTCTATGGGCCGTTTGGGGCGTAGGGAAATCCTGATTATTGCCGTTTCCCTGGGAATCGGACTTGGGCTTGCTTTTGTACCGGAGGTTCTCAGCCAAACTCCAAAAGCGATTCAGCAAATTTTTGGATCAGCCATCACTTCAGGTGGTCTTGCAGCATTGATTTTGAATATGGTGCTGCCGCAAAATGAATCATAATTTGATTCGCTGAAAACTGAATGGGGGCAAACACAAAATTTGCCCCTACCTGCGTGCTTCCACAATTTTCCGGAAAGAACCAGCCTGTACTTCCTCCACCGTCACTCCTGCCTTTTCAACGTCTTCCGGATCAATTGCTCCGCTGTTTAGTGCACGGAAAAAGAAATTCAGCAAACCTTGACCTGTAGCTGCATCATCAAAAATATCTCCACTCAAAGTGGCTTTAGAGGCTTGCTCTACAAAGTTGCGGAGGCGCACAGTGGACTCCTGAACTTGCTCCAGAAAAAAAGCGGCGTTGGCCGCATAACGTACCGGAGTTTGTCCTGGATGCAAATCCCAGCCTTGATAAAATCCATGTGCCAACGAATGCCGGATGTGGCCGTAAGCCAGTTTCCACGCACGGTGAACGGTTTCCAAATTTTCACGAACTTGCAACGCTGAAAGATTTTCTCCTCGATGCTGAGCAACGGGCATGATATTGGTTGCGCCATCGGAAAGAAAAATTCCGGAACCGCCAAAGGCCACTTTCATAACATCCCTTGCAAAATCACAAACTGCGCTGTCCATCGTTTGATAGGCCGCAATCAAATCACAAGAAGCCGTGTAATCATAAGTTCCGAAATGTGCTCCGATACAGCGGTTCTTAGCGGCTTGTGCAATTTTTCTGGCGGTCACTTCGCCGTTTGCATTGAAAACAGATTGAGTGGTTTCGATCATAATTTCCATTTTGAGGTCACCGGATGACAACTCAGAGTCGGCTTCCAAAACCTCAAACAACTGCACCAATGCCGCCGCTTGTTCTGGAATTTCAACTTTTGGTAAAGTCACTACAAAATTATCCGGAAGAACCCCGCCAGTTTCCGTCAATAAAGTACTGATAAAAATATTCAAAGTCCGGACACCGCGTTCCACAAACTCTGAATTGAAGGGTTTGATCCTGATGCCGATGAACGGGGGCAAAGACCCTTGTTTCATTCCTGCAGCAACTGCTTTAGCTCCCTGAACCGCCACTGCGTCTTCCTCTTCATCCGGACGAATCCCAAAGCCGTCCTCATAATCGAGCCGAAAATCTTCTACAGCTTCATGTTTCATTTTTTTACAAACTTGCTCATAAACCCGCCAGGCTAGCCATGTTGCAGAGTTTGCCGGATCGACACCATTTTTTTCTACATCGGCAACCAAAGCATTGATTTCTGAAACCTTATTTGGCAAACTTTCCGCTCCTTTCAATTCCAGAGCATGTGCAAAAGTAACAAAATTTGGTGCAAAATCGTTTAGAATTTTTTTTGCCAACTTGCCCATTTTTTGTGCCGTGTCGGTTTTGAACAAATGCGCTCCGCCATAAATCGTATGAACGGGTTGTCGTAAAAGGGATTTACCCGGATAATCGCTTTCAAAAGATTGGTTTGCATCGGAAAGTTGACTCAAGATTCCCGAAGTCCGGTCTGAAGTTAGAATGTTTCTCATGGTTTTCTGTGTTTGAGTTATTTTAAGGATCAGAATGAGAGAACCGCTTTAGTTTTCTTGATCCGGAACAATTCGGCTAATTCCAGTGCATCAAGGTTTGCATCCAGAGCCAAAGACAAAAGTAATGCTGATTTTTGCGGATTAAGCAAACCTGACGGAAAAACATTTTTACTTTTAACCGAAGTCATGGTTTCCGCTAGAACCGTAACCCGTGACACCCGAGAGGAAACGACGACAGTGCATCCGGAATTTGCCGTTTCTGCGACTAGTCCATTCAGGTTATCAGGCATTGTACCGCCTCCAAACCCTGCCACCACCAATCCTTTACAAGCATTTCCCCCAAAATCGGCAAGTGGCTGATCACCGCAACCACCACGAAGTAAAACAATATCTACAAACGGCAACTCGTCATCATTCCGCAAATGGTCGTGGAATCGTCCCACTAGTGGAGAAAGATTTGGTGACCCGAAAACCAAAAGGCTTTCACCGACAATCTTTCCTATCGGCCCACCGGGATAAGCATGAAAAGAATCCAGTGCCACAGAATCAGTTTTGATGATTTGCCATCCGGGAATCACCAAACCGTTCATTACTACAAGCAATCCATGACTTTGAAGTTGCGGAGAGGTGGCTGCAAGAACCGCTTGAAATAGATTCGCAGGGCCGTCTGCACTAAGTGCGGTGCTTGGACGCATAGCCGCTGTCAAAACTACCGGTTTCCCGGATTTGCACACCAATTCAAGAAAAAAAGCCGCTTCCTCAAGTGTGTCGGTTCCGTGGGTAACAACAACGCCGTCAACTTCTGAGTCTGCTGTTAACTCCTCAATTCTACGTGCCAGTAATCGCCATTGGTGCGGTCCAAGATTTTCAGAACCCGTGGCAAACATGGTTTCTGAATTAACATCAGCCAATCTTTCCAAACCATCAATTGCTCCGACAAGTTCGGAAGCATCTACGCGCCCGGACTCATAAGCCGCATCTGTTGCCGTAGAACCAGTTCCGGAAATCGTTCCGCCGGTGCCGATAACATCAATTTTCGGTTTGATAGTAACCTCTTTTCAACTGTCGTTTACCGTGCTTCAAACACCGCAGGTATTTGCCAATAAGGACATCCGGAGAGGCTCAGAAACTCCTATCTGCTTGAAATAAAGTTCGTGCTCACTGGCATCAATCGCAAAATCAAACTCCCCTTCGTTTCGAGGGAGGGAGTGCATCAGGCCAACAGTCTTGCCGCTTTTTTGTTTTATTTTCTGAAGTCCTTCAAGGGTGAAGTAGAATTCAGCCATTTTTTTCAAGAAATCATCTCGTCCGGGATCTCCCTTTTTCACAGAACAACCGGGCAGATACAGAAGATCCACTGCTTCATCGGCAAGCATTTCTTCGTGCTGGCCAATAGTTAAATCGTTGACTTCGGTGAAATTGGCGTTCATTGCTTTCAACTTTTCGCGAATGACCGGAGGAACTTCCAGACCGGTGGTCCCAGAATAAATCAGTTTTGCTCCCATACGCGCCAGACCAAGTCCGAAAGACTGTCCTGATCGCGCCCTTGACAAGTCCGGAGTAGCGATCATAACGGTCATTTCTTTGAAATCCCCACCCAGTGCCCGATACGCCGTGTACATGTCCAGTAGACCCTGAGTCGGATGGGTTATGTTTCCGTAACCTCCACTGATGATTGGCGAAGAATTGTTCCCCAATTGCTCGATGGTATCAATAACGCCTTCATCCGGATGGCGCAAGACGATGACATCTGCGTACTGAGAGGTCACTCTAAGGGAATCATAAAGGGATTCCCCCTTTGCGGCAGCAGAACTGACCAAAGGATTGGATTCTGTAATGACATTACCACCCAGCCGAAACATTGCCGTTTCGTGACTGAAACGTGTACGGGTACTTGGTTGGAAAAACTGTGTGCAGAGTATCTTCCCTTCAAGCAACGGGATACGGTTACGCCAAAATGGTTCAAGCATTTCTGCTGTCTTGAAGATGTTTTCGAGTTCTGTAGACGAATAATCGTCAATGAAAATTAAATGCTGCCCTTTGATACCGGTTTTCTCAATTTGCTTAACGATGTCATTGGGGCTAAAATCTACTGTAAGTGTCATAGTTTTCAATCTTAAAAAAATTAGAAATAAAGTTAGGGGTTAGATATCCGCATCACGGTTCATATCTTTGCTGTAGATGTACCATAGCGGTTCACGTCCGGTGGTATAAGCAGCTTGCTGCGTGAACGGGCCAAACCAGATAAAATCTTCCTTCTGCACCGACAACCATTCCTCACCAAGCAAGTAAAGACCTTGTCCGCCAAGCAGATAGGCACCATGTTCCTGAACATGAGTTTCCACGAAAGGATGACAGCCGTCTGGCATAAATTTGAGCGTATGCATATTCATGTCGAACTCCAGATCATTGGGCAATAAATCACGCAGAAATACATTATCCATTTATCATAAATGTTCTCTTCGATCGTGTTGGTGTCTCCAAAAACGATCCATGGTTTCAGGTTACCCAAAGGGACATAACGTTGTTTGTACAGTAGAACACGAACTGATTCAGAAGATGTGTTTTCAAATTCAATGCCCGTATCCGGCGGTGCAAACGCATAACCTCCGGCCTTTAATTTTTCGGTCATGTCTCCGACACGAACCTGAAGTTCACCGTCGCCATCCATTACAAACAGAAAGGTCTCAACTCCTGGAACCTCAACGAATGGAACTAACGTTTTCCCTCCTGCTTCAACGCCTCCGACATACTGGACAAAGCTTGCGCCGTGTTTTGGTGAGGCGATAATCGTAAGTTTGCATCCCTCAAAACCGGGGATGGAATTGATAACCCTTCCTTCTGGAGGAATTATAGTAAAGATTCCGGGTTTAATAACGGCTCTACTTTCAAGAAGCCCCTTTGGGTATGGCATATTATTTTCTCCTAATATTTGGTTAATGTCCATCAACAGCAAAAAAATATTTAAGGGAC
>OFKC01000005.1_pt1 | contig 31951 bp, 26 predicted proteins | sample 1540411 | NCBI WGS metagenome assembly OFKC01 (sample SAMEA104347395, study PRJEB22522) | marine metagenome | biome: marine biome; feature: marine water body; material: seawater | collected 2015-09-01T00:00:00Z | depth 229 m
TTTATTGCATCAAGTGCTATTTGAGCCTTCAATTCCTTGCTGTACTTTTTTCTGCCCATTCTGTATCTCCATTTGATTGAAAATACACCTTAGCACATTGTCTCATTTATGGGGTCCACTATAGTCTTGCCACGCTGAAATTCTATGAACAGATTAGTGCTGGTTATTTCTGAAGAACAGCATTCGTAAAGAGGCCTGGGAAGCAGGAAGTTGAGGAGTTTCAGAATTGTACATTGATGAAGTTTTGCATATTAAGCTCGATTTGTTTTGGTGCCTGTACTAAGATAACACATCAGGAATAAGCATATGTGGGAAATGAACCAAACCCTTTATTTAAGTCTATCTGCAAAAGTTTTTCTGTAAAACAGAGCATTTTATGTTTGTTTTAAACAACACAAAGTTCAGGTTTAAATAATACTCAACGAAAGATTTAAATGTACGAAACATCAGATATCAGGAAAGGTCTCCGAGTTGAACTGGATGGTGGTCCATTTGTGGTAGTGGACTTTCAGTTTGTAAAACCTGGAAAAGGAACTGCATTTACACGGACAAAAATCCGAAACATGATTAACGGTGCCGTGATAGACCGTACATTTAAGTCAGGTGAAAAACTAAAACCGGCTGATACAGAAGACCGTGAAATGCAGTTCTTATATAGAGATGGAGAATTTCATTTCATGGATAACAGTAACTACGAACAGGTTAGTTTGGAAATCAGCGTTGTCGGTGATGCTTCGAATTATTTGACAGAAAACATGATGATTGAAGTGAGTTTTTACAAGGGGCGTTCTATTGGCTTAACTTTGCCGAATTTTGTAGTTTTGGAAGTTACAGAAACTGCACCCGGTGAAAAAGGAAACACAGTCACAGGTGCCTCAAAACCAGCTATGGTTTCCACCGGATACACAGTTAATGTACCATTATTTGTTAATGAAGGTGATCAGCTTAGAATTGACACTCGAACAGGTGAATATGTTGAAAGAGTCAAAGCCTAGAACAACTTCAAATTCACACTCAATACTCCAGCCAGAACTCAAATAAAGTTTTTCTTTAGGTATCCGATCATGTCCGGATCTTCAAAAATATTCGGCAATTCTCTGTTATCCGGGAACTATAATGGCCGAGTCATAGAAGTCTCTTTCGAAACTGAACAATCTCAAGGATCATCTCCCGAGTATTTATACAGTATCCTGGTTTTAGTTGAAGATCAGTTGTTGCCTTTGTCGTTTCGAGAGAAAGAAAAAATTAAAAATGGTGCATTAATTTCTTTTGGAGTGACTGAAGAAAGTGAGATCGAAATAGTAAAAATAAAAAATCATGCTTTTAATTTTGATGCAGAGAGTGACTTGCTTCGCTGGAGACGTCCGGCAAATAATCCTTCAAGAATGGAGTTGCTCCGGACTCGTCAGCGAATCTTACGCGGTATCAGGGAGTGGTTTGAAGAACAAAATTTTCTAGAAACAGAGACTCCTATTCTGGTTCGTGCACCAAGTCCGGAAGCACAATTTTTCCCCGAAAAAACCAGCTCCGGTTATTTAATTACCTCTCCGGAATTTCAGATGAAACGTTTGTTGTCAGGTGGTTTTAAGAGAATTTTCCAATTTGCGCGTTGTTTTCGCAAAAACGAATCCGGACCTTTGCATAATCCCGAATTTACAATGCTCGAGTGGTATCGTACAAACGAACCACTGGCAAAGCTGATGTCGGATATTGAGCAAATGGTTAAGCATCTTACTGAAACGGTTTCAGCACAAAGCTTTCCTGAACAAGTTCCATTACCACCATGGCCTCGTGTAACAGTGAGTGAATTATTTAAAAAACATTTGGACATTATTTTGGATGGTTCTGAAAATGCTGATCGCTTAAGAGAAAAAGCAAAACTTGCAGGATTTTATGAATCAAAAGCTGAGTTTAATCCTGCATCAAAACTCACAGAATCACTTGATTATGAGCAAATGTTTTTCAAACTTTGGAATCATTTTGAAGCAGATTTAGGAATAGTATCTCCAATTTTTGTATATAGTTGGCCACTTCCACTGGCCAGTCTTGCTCGTCATTCTCCTGAGCACCCAGGATTTGCCGATCGAGTTGAACTATATGCCGACGGTATGGAATTGGCCAATGGATTTGGAGAATTGACTGATGCATCCGAACAACGTAGGCGATTTGAACAAGATTTGGAAAACAGGAAAGCAGAGGGCCGTTCTGGAGTACCACTTGATGAAAATTTACTAAAAAGCCTTGAGCAGGGATTGCCCGAGAGTTCAGGAATGGCCTTGGGAGTTGACCGTTTGATTATGTGGCTTTGTGGTGTACAAAATATTCGAGATGTGATCTGTTTTTCTGAGGATGAAATTTAAGCAGGATTTGGGTTGTACTAATCTGAAATTAATAATCCAAAATCATAGATAACAAAATGGAACGTTCAATCATTCACATTATTCTTCATTTTTTGGTACCGTTCATAGTAGCTAAAACTGTTTGGAGAGAACTATGGCTACGGCCGTTTATTATAATGGCACTGACTTTCGTAGTAGATTTTGATCACTTTCTAGCTGAACCTGTTTTTGATCCAAACCGTTGCAGTCTAGGTTTTCATCCTCTCCATAGTTGGCCTGCCATTGGAATTTATCTTGTGTCACTTTTTTCTCCTCGTTTACGAATTATTGCTATTGGATTGCTCATACACTTGGCATTAGATGGTACAGACTGCTTTTGGACAGACTGACTTATCCTGTGATTTCTGCATCAAATAACACCTTAGAAGAAAAAAAGTAAAAAAATGCATTTTTTAAAGAAAAAGCTTGACAAGCTACTAGCACTCTTGTAAAGTGAGTGCTAACAAAATATAAATGTTACTTCAAATGGTTCAGCAAGGTGCAAAAGGGTCAAAAGTTGACGTAAAATTATAGTAATAAACGGACCTGCTGAGTTAATATAGGATAAAACTTTAATTATTGAGGAAAAAATGGCTAAAAAAGCAAAAAATATTTCACATGAAGAAGTAAGTGAAGCGATGGCCCACTTTCTTAAAAAAGGTGGTGTGATCGAAAAGATAGAATACAATGATAATGGATTTTTACTGAAAAATGATCTTGCTTTGGATAACTCTTACACTGAAACATCGGACAGCATCATGAGCCAACTGCACATAGACTTTGAAACGGAAACGCGAATCTAAACTGCTTCTTTATAAAGATCTCTAAAATGCAGGCGGATATAAAATATCCGCCTGCATCCCCCCGTAAATTTCACCTCTTCCGTTATCAATCTCAGTATTCTTTACAAAAGCCCACTACTTAGGTATAGTCTGTAAGCATGTATTGAAATACATTATAAAATTATAATACGCCGTGTATTAGAAATTTTTCAGGGCTTGGGTGCTAAAGTTTTTATTGAATTCAATATTTTCCCGACATTGGCACGAACTGTAGGAATGTCAAGATTATTATCGTCGAAATATGGATGATCGTCCGCAACTCCAATGCGTTTCATAATTTTTTTGATGATAACACGCTCCTCGTCTTCAAATACACCGTCAGATGCTGCCACTAAAGCCATTAATTCAACCAGTGTGTGCTTTGTTTCTACTGACTGAATGTGTTTTAACATCTCTTCCAGAGAAGTGTTGGATTTCATTTTTTTCTGCTCTTCCTGTGTGATTCCTGCAGCTTTGAAAACAGCAATCAGGACTTTCTTTTCAGCTACGTGGACACCCCTTTCAGCATGTGCTAAAAAACTTACTACTGAAAAAATATTAACTAGCTCATCACGACTGATTGACATGAAATACCTTTCTTAAAATAAAACACCGTAGTATACAGTTGTTGTAATTTGCAACATTATAATTTCATTTTTAATAATGTATAACGAAATTCGGAAAGAACGTAAAGAAAAATTATTATTTTCATTGATTCAGGAAGGAAAAAATGGGCCGTGACACCCGTTATCATCCTGAATGGAGCACAGTTTCACGTTATGTAAGGGAACTGTTCAATTATTATTGTTCCAGATGCGGAAAAGATTGCAGAAATACAAAAAATGCAGAAATGGTTTTGCAAGTTCATCATATTGATGAAAATCCTGGAAACAATGACCTGGAAAACTTGATCCCCCTTTGTGCGAGCTGTCATCTTAAAATTGAACGGGAAGCCAGATTACACGCACCAAACCATGAAAAACAACTGGAATTGTTTGAAAACCATTCATACATGAGTCAGATGAAAATGATGCGGCAGAGTGCATTGGCAAAATATGGTGCTGTAAACAAAGCAGACGTTTCACAGATGGATGCCGAAACTTACGAAATAAGGGCTCTGGATTGGGAAATTAACGAAACGTCTTAAATTCCAAGTAATCAATTGGTGCCCAACTCCTGCACAAACAATGAACCAAATCAGCGCCTTCTTCTTCCGAACCCTCCAAAACCAAACCCTCGCATACGTCTACTTCCTCCTCCAAATAGTGATCTTCTCCGTGTTGAGGAACGTCTGGTGGCAACAGCTTTTCTTTGTGGCCGGCTGTTACCGAAACCTCCTCCGGAAGCTTTACGATTAGCAGATCGAAACTTAGTACTTTTTATGTTATTCAGTGATTTTTTTGATGTAGAACGGAACTTGTTAGACGAAACACTTCTTCCACTGCCAGTTTTTACAGCAGACTTTGATGGAGAAGCTTTTTTTAGTGACGATGTGGCAGCACCACGACGGTTTTGAACAGAACTAACTGCCCTTGGACCACCGCCGTAGCCGTATCCATAACCTCCTCCCCACATGTAAGGTGGACGAAAGAGCATCGACATCATCATTGAAGTCATAAACATATTTGTCATGCTGTATCCGGTTCCGTAATATGGAGGATAAGGTGTCCCGGCTGATTGATACATCTGCGGGTTCGGTGCGGATTGCATGTTCATTTTATCACCTGAACCGCGGACCACAGAGGCTGTCATAATTTCAATAGACTTGTTTTCTGCAATTTCTCTCCAAGCTCCATTATCTGACACAGAAGGAAGAACATTAACTTTATCAGGATCCGGAACCAAAATTGAAAATACAAGGAAATCAGAATCTCCTGTTTCTGTTTGAGGTACAATCAAAACAGGATCTGCAATTCCGTCTTTATTAAGGTCAATCGTGCTTACATCACGAATTTTATTGGATATTTTACTAACCAGAATAGGAAGGAAGCTGTCCTTGCTAACATTCTCTTGCGTCGTTTCTCTTATTGCCTCTGAAGTGATAGCTGGAATTAGTTTTGGGTCTAGATGTTCTGTAAGATCAATTCCCAGTTTTTCAAGTGCTTCAGGATTTAGTTGATCACTGATTCCTATCGGAACATTTTGAGTTGTAAAATTGAATCCTCTAGATTCTCGATTATTGTCTTCTCCAAAAAAAACCCAATATAATCCTAAAATCAAAATTGCGATCAGGATACCCTGGGTTGAAAATAATTTTTCCATCCCGTCTGACGGTTCATTATCTTTTTTTCCCATAGTTTGTTTCTTTTGCTTAAGTTGTTAGTCTAAATTGAATTTAATTAATATCTAGAGACTTTACTGCACTTTAGTGAAGGCGCAAGTTAAAACGATGTTAAGTTTCAATCAAGCAGTATTAGAGGCTATCATATTTTTTCCAACACCCATATCATGAGTACTTATTTTGAGATAACAATAGCTGACCCACTGTGCAAAAAAAGTGTTGCGATGTGAACGCCAGCGGTTTATGGGATTGTTAAAATCAAAATTTACGGGAGCTGGTACCTCTGGGTTTCCGTGATCTCGTTTAGCTTCTTCAGCAAGTCTGGTTGCATTGTATTCAGGATGCCCGGTATGTGCGATAAAACGGTCATCAGTAGTGGAAAAAATCGAATAACCAGCTTCGGGCCCGTAGGCCAGCAATTTTAAGCGGCCGGATTCTGAAGCTTCTTCCATTGCTTCATCAGGCATACCTGCATGACGGCTTTGTGGACAGAAAAACACATCATCCAACTCACCAATGATTGGATGGTCGGGAGCTAGATTTTTCAGCTCAAATACTCCAAAAAGTTTGTGATCATAGTTAAGTTTTTTCACACCCTCCAAATAAGCCATCACAAATCCCGCCCAGCACAAACCAAGTGTACTGGGAATATTTTTACGTGCATCACTTAAAATTGTTTTGATTTCTTCCCAATAATGAACATCTTCATAATCAATCGTTTCCACAGGAGCACCAGTCAAAATCAACCCATCTAAAGGTTGGTCACGCATTGCTTCTTCATAAGTTACGTAAATATCATCAACATGCTTTGGCTCCCAGGATTTGTAATTATGTGATTCCAAACGAATCCAAATTGGCTCTAACTGTAATACAGAAAGTCCTAATGGATGGAGAATATTAAATTCATATTTTTCTCCAAGCGGCATTATGTTGAGGATCCCAATCCTTAATGGGCGAATATCCTGTCGCTTTGCCTGAGATGGTGGAATCCAGCGGATGCCATTTCTTTCCAAAATTGGCACTGCGTGATAATCAGGACGAACAATGAGTGTCATTTTCTTCTTAATCTAAATTTGCAGGTGCCAGGCAGGACAACTGTGTGTTCAACTAACAGTTCTACACAAATGAAAAAGTCAGGCAAAGTCTCTTCACTAGCAGAAAACAAGAACCAACAAAGTCATTCTTGCAATAGGTTAATCAGATAGACGTGAATCAATCAGGTGGGTCACCAAAAGAGCAGGACCGGCACTTTACTCGAATCGAGTCGTATCGACTCCCTTCCGAAACTTTCCGGAGGGCTGGCATTAGCACCTTGATGCTGAAACAGGATGCTCGACACTTCAAAGGGCCAGATCCCTCAGTGTCATCTGGATACAAAATTACGTAGATTCTATCACAATCAAAGTTAAAGTCAAACTTTTTCAATCACTTAATAAGAATATAGTGATTTCAAATTTCAGAGGGGCTCATCAGAGACTCTTTGAGAGACTCCTCAAAGTTTGACTTTACTAATTTTTCATGATCCTCAGGAGTAATGTAAAATGTATCAATCACTTGATGTCCAATAGTTGTAATAACTGCCTGCTGAATTGGTACTCCAACCTGATCAAATGCACTGACCATTTTGTAATAAACCAAGGGAGCATCATCGGCAGTAATTTTTATGCGAAGATAGTTTTTGTCACGTCTCGAAAAATCTGTTTTTTCCCTGAACTCTCCATTCCAAACAGGGAAATCCCCCAAAGCCTCACTTTTCTTTTCTTTGACCATGTACCCTTTTTTGTCATCTTTGAGGTACTCCAGTTGAAGCTTTGTGTTGTAAAGAAAAGTTTGTGTCTTTATTATTAGTGCAGGGAGGGTATTACTTTTGATGGAAGTTTCCAATTCCCGGGGTAAAATCACATTCTGCTCTTCTCTTTTTGAAACCTTGAGATAATAGCAAAAGGCAACTTTACCACTCGCAAATTGAATTTGATTTATCTTTGCCGATTCAATATTGAGGTGCTTCAAATTTAAAGTATAAGCAATTCTACTGTGAATTTGGAGCTGATCATGTACATAAATCAAAAGTCCGTTAAGACGTCCTCGTGCATTGGTGATCACATTTACGATAGCCGGCCGCTCAAGCCTATTGAAAATTGATAAATTTTCTGCCAGCATGTCTGGAGTAGAACTTAGGAGAAAACGATTTGGAAATGCCGCAAAAAACCAGTTAATCATGGGACTGTAAAGTTCAGTAAGTGTCACCAGACTTTTTTTGCTGATGGATTGCCTGATGGTGCGAATAAATTTATCTGTAGTTTGATCAGTACCCTGTTTATCAAGTGAACCCAACTTAAGGTCCCGCCACATAACTTGTAAATCGTCTTCGGATTTTCCAAGTAATTTACGTTCCTCTTTGTTGATTTTTTTGAGAGGTGTCAGCAATACAGATTCTATATTTTCCCGGAGACTTCTGTTTATCAAAAGATCAATACGCGTATCTGATTCTAAATCATTCTTTTTAATATCCAGGTATGTTTGTATGAAATCCATTGAATCTTCCTGCAACTTAGAAGATCGCATTTCCGCAAACACACGATATGTTTCTTCAAAAAATGTTCTCAATCCCCTTGTGGAGTGAGCATTGCTTTCACTAACAGATATGTAATCAGAAATATTGCATAGGAAGAGCAAAATGACATTGATGAGGTTGCGGTCCGCAATTTCAAAAAAACTTTGCAGAGCCTGATCGAAATATGCAGAAGTTCTGCTCAATTGAACAACTGTGGTGTGGTGTACAATGAGCAGAGATACAAGAGTGAATAGTTCCTGGTCATCATAGCCAATACGTTCAAGGGCATTGACAGCAATAGATGTCCCGGATACTTCATGATCTGTTTGTGGATCAATTTTTCCCACATCGTGAAATAGAATGCCCCATTTGAGAGCTAAAATATGTTTTGGTTCCAGATATTGATATAATTCCTGATAATCTTTTTTTAGCCGATCCAGTTCTTTTTGCGTACGATCAAGTGCATTGAGGGTATGTATGCAAACGGGATGTTGGTGGTAAGCAAGATTCCTGAGCAAGAAACGCATTTTGTTTGTTTCCGGAATGAAACAACCTATTAAAGTACGAGGTTGACTTTCAGCATTGATCGGTTCGCAAATTTCTAACATTATCCGCCAGGCATTTGCTGTAAACGGTGTCAACATCAGTTTCGTGAAACTTTTTGCAATCTGTGTCCGGTTTGAAGAAATCACGTCCGGCGTTATAATGCGAATCAAGTCGGCCATCTCATCCTTGAGTTCAAAAGATAAATCGTATTCTGATTGACCCACATATTCAAAAAGTTCCAGCAACGCTGTTGGATCGTTGAAAATCAAAGATATTGGAACTTGCGGCAAACCTTCCAGAGCATTTACCTCAACAATTAGACGCTTCCCCAGATGAACGACAACCTGAAAATTTGAGAAAGTCCGCACTATTGTACGGTCCAGCAGGCGTTGTAAAATAGCTTGTGAGAGATCTTGAATGTGATTCACCATTTGCAGACGATAGCGGTCAAAATCGTCAATACTCTGGAAGCGTTTTTTCTTGAGCAGGTAAAGACGTTCGGTAGCATCATTGATGATGTTACTTTGGATATCTTTTTCGGATAGTCCACTTTCCCTTGCCTCATCGTCAAAGTGATACTCCTTGGCGCTCGCGGAAAAGTTGCGTAAGTCGTAAAGGAATTCGAGGGCCTGACAAAGTTTGTAACCCTGACGAGGTGAAATAATACGTTTTTGTATCAGAAGTGCCAGCATTTCTGCAGTTTGACTTGGAAAAATTCCGAAAGTTGCAGCAGAAAGCCAAAGAGGAATTTGCAGGGAGCGTAAACCACCTCGATCTTCCTTGAGATTCATCTGACTCAGATCAGGAACTGTACGGTCATTATAATCTCTAATTTGGCTCAGGACAAAAGTTTCATATGGCAAGATCTGAAAAAATCTTCGTTTCAAAGCATTTGCTAAATCTTTGCTGCCAATTAAAACTCTGCTTTCCAAAATGGATGGAATTGTATGGATAACACTGGGATCTTTGAAACGTGATAAGTCTTCATTTAATTCAAAATATTGATGTGCCGTTTCAATACCTGCTTCACGCAGTAAATGCTCAATATGAATGATGAACTGTCGGCAAATTTCTGACTCACCAGCACTTAGTTGTTGTGTGTCGAGACAATATCCCAAATCTCGATCGGAAGCAAAACTCAGTTCAGCCCTGCCATAACCACCTCTGGCAAAGACAACCAAATGATTAAGTAATAAATTCAGCATGATCTCAGATCTCTGTACCTGCGGTAACAACTCCTCCAACTCTTTCAGTCGTTCGCTGAGGTTTTCAATTTCATGTATCAACTCAGCTTCAATACTTTCATAATATTTCAGCATCTGCCTTTGATCCAGCTCTTCTGGATTTGATTCAACTTTCTCGATTTGTGTCCGGCTAAGACCGAGTTTTTTCTTTTTTTTCGGTAGAGATCGTTTTTTGAATAGAAGCTCTTTTTTGAGATCTTCCTTTATCCTTTCCTTCAGGATTTGAAGATCGGCAAACCCATATTCAAAAGCAGTATGGATAATACTGTCCAGTAGGTGAGTATTTTTTGAAAGGGTATCAAACGAATTGTTTGTACAGAGGCTGCTTTCAACAATTTTTTTGTACTGCTCACGATAATGTTCGTCAATTACTCCCGCAAAAACTTTTTCACGGGCAGTAAGATATTCCATAGATTGACAGGAGTCAATCGCCAAAGGCCGCCAAACTTCTTCCAGTTGTTTAAGCAAGGCTTCCTTGTGGACTTCAAGTTCTTCCGGATTCTCGGTGAAGATGAAAGGAGAAAGAAAGGGATAATTCTCAATTGGAGAAAAATTTGTTTCCATGAAATTAAAACAGGTAACTGATAACTGTTAAAGTGTTTTTAAACTACACGATTTAAATAATCATTAGCCATCAATGATGGTTTAAGTGTACATCTAACCCAGTTTTCAAAATATCAATCTGTAGCTCCCAGCATAATTTTCCGCAAAATACTTTCAAAAAAGATCTACCTGAGATTGAGGAGGAGCTGAAATTTCCAAATGTTGATAAGCTCGCTCAGTCGCCACTCTGCCTCGCGGAGTACGCTGCAAAAACCCCTTAAGCAACAAAAAAGGTTCATAAACGTCTTCAATCGTGTCTTTTTCGTCTGAGACTGCCGCAGAAAGAGTGCTAAGACCTACTGGACCACCTCCGAATTTTTTAATGATAGTTTCCAAAATATGACGATCCATTTGATCAAGGCCCTCCAAATCGATTCTCATTCTTTCCAGACTTCTTTCAACCAAAGGCAAAGTGATCACACCGGACGTCTCCATGTCTGCAAAATCCCGGCAACGCTTCAGTAAGCGGTTAGCAATTCTGGGAGTACCTCTAGCTCTGCGTGCCAGTTCCAAAGAAGCTTCTTCAACAATTTCAATTCCAAGTAATGATGCTGCGCGCAAAATGATAGTTTTCAGATCTTCCTCATCATAAAAATTCAGCCGGAACTGAATTCCAAAACGCTCCCTCAAAGGAGAAGAAAGCAGACCGGCACGTGTTGTAGCACCAACTAGAGTAAAGTGGGGCAAATCAATTTTTACTGTGCGTGCTCCAGGTCCTTCCCCAATAATGATGTCGAGAGTAAAATCTTCCATCGCACCGTAAAGCACTTCTTCAACTACCCTGTTCAATCGATGTATTTCATCAATAAACAAAATACTGCCTGGATCCAGGTTAGTTAAAATAGCAGCTAAATCACCTTGACGCTCAATGACAGGCCCGGAAGTAGAGCGTAGTTGCACCTCCATTTCACGCGCAAAGATATTTGCTAGAGTAGTTTTTCCCAATCCTGGTGGACCACTCAAAAGGACGTGATCCAGAGCATGTCCGCGTTTTATTGCAGCACCAATAAAAACATGAAGATTTTCCTTAATTTCATTCTGGCCAATATAATCCTGTAAACGTTGCGGACGCAATGATTGATCAAACTGTTCTCCAAGTCGTGATTCTGGAGCAACCAATCGATCTTCAGAGTTTTCCTTAGACTCGGAAGTCTCAGTGTCCACAGTTTGATCCTGCATGGTGTTTATTATGAAGTAGAAAGTTTTTCCAGGTGTTCCTGGGAAGCGATGTCCGGACTGATACGCCAGGTATACAAAGGAAAAAACATACAAAATGAGGTATCCAAGTGCAGCATGACCGAAATATGGAGTAAAGACGAAGCCAATTAAAAGCACTATAGTAAAAATTAAAAATTTTCGACTTCGGCTCATCAAACGACCGATGTGCATATAGCGAATTGGAAAACTTATCATCAGGATTGCCGCAATTATCATCAGAAAGAAACTAAATTTTGACCAAAACACTAGATCAGGAGTATTTAATTCAAGTGCGTTTCCAATCATTATGAAAGGTGCTGCAACTAGCAGGGCTGCACCTGGAACAGGTATTCCCTTGAAAAATCCCGGAATGCTGTTTTGGTCCAAAATGAAGAAAACTAATCTTGTAATACCTAGAACGACATACAGAATGGCAATCCATCCATAAGGGAGTGACTGGATAGATTCATCTGCAACCCGCCCCATCAACATATAAAATATTACTGCTGGTGCAATACAGAAACTGACGGTATCTGAAACGTCGTCGAGGACTCCTCCTAAAGTAATATTATATTTTTTGGGTTTTGCCGATGGTAGCGGAGTAGTGAGTCCTAATTTTCTGGCGACTGCACCATCTATTTTATCAAAAAATCCCGCACCAAGTAAAATCAGGTAGGCTTCCTGGACCCGTCCTCGATAGGCAAATAAAATTGCTAAAACTCCCATGAGCGCATTCATTACGGTCAGGACATTTGGAAAGACGGCTAATATACGGCGGCGTAAAACCTCATCGTTCAAACAAAGATCGTCGAGGCAAGCAGTACCGTATTTACGGCAATATCCTGCAATAGAACCAAAATTGATGATAAGGAACAGAATTTCCAAAAAGAAAAGTTGCTGAATTGGAATTGCTCCCAGCCAGCTGATCCAGGAATAAAGTGAAGAATCAGGACCACCAGGGACATAAAATGCGTGAATATAGAGCACAACTCCAACCGGTGCGGCAACCATTGTCCGGAGTCGAGTAACTTCCTTCATTTCTTCTTCCTCACCTTTCCGGAGTGAAAAATTACGCATGAAGTGTGCAAAATTATCCCGCATTAAGACAGTCACGCACAGGACAAATACAAAGACGACATGCAGCATTTCCAATCGAAAATCGGCACTCTCCGGCAAATACTGATAACGCCACATCATTCCCACTGCAACCATCGGAAACACGATAGCATACACCACTTTGTCCATGATCCTGTCTGCTAAATGGGCCAGTTTTGCCTGCGGTCGAAATCGGGCTGCAAACCAGCCGTCAATTATATCAAGAATCATTGCGGCAAGCAGAAAAATCACTCCGCTGTAGTAAACGAGGGGGTTATGGTCAAGCATAACGCCTATGGCGCAGATCATTCCAGCAAACACCATCGGTGGACGCCCGTAAACTAGCAGGGCGGCTACATTTGTAGAAAGAAATTTGGGTTTGGACATGTTTTTTGTTAGATAAAATAACTTATTCTGCAAAATCTGTTTCTACCATTTTACCAGTAACAACAATTATTTTAATAGTCCTTTAACCGATGTGCAACATTGAAGACATAAAGCAGAAGTGCGGCCCTTATATATACGCCGTTACGCAATTGCCTCCAGTACATGGCTCGTGGGTCTGCATCTACCTCGGTTGAAATTTCGTGCCTCCTGGGTAAAGGGTGCAAAATAATGGCATCTGATTTCATTTGATTTACATTGTCGGTCGTCAAACTAAATTGGGAATAATCTATCAGGTTGGATTCACCAGAAAGATCATACTCATCCTGAAGACGGGTCATATAAACACAATCCACATCTGAAAGAACACTGCCCAAGTCATCAGTTTTGCGAATTTTGATGTTTTGAGAACGCAAAATATCCTCTAAATCTTCTGCAATCTGAAAAGACGATGGTGCAACAAAATCCATCTCGACATCTTTATATTGACTCAATAACATCACTGAAGAGCGTACTGCCCTGCCACGCAACAGGTCACCCACAAACGCATAGCGTTTTTTACTGATTCCTCCCTTGTGCTGAAATGATCTGTGCATAGTGTAAAGGTCAAGAAGAGCCTGAGTCGGATGTTGATCTTTACCGCTGCCTCCATTCATAATGGGAACGCTGCGTCCAGTATTATCGAGCAAATAAGCCATATATTCGCAAAATCCCGGTTTCGGATCACGCATGATAATCAAATCAAAATAGCTGCTGAAAACCCTAACTCCGTCTTCCTGACTCTCGCCTTTGTATTCAGATGACAAAGAGGGATCGCGGACTTCTCCAGTGTCCATTCCAACCATCTGGCATGCAGTCAAAAATGACAAAAAGGTCCGTGTTGAGGGTTGGGTAAAATAGAGCATTGCCTTTTTGTGGCTCAATAAGGATTTCAGAAATTCTATCCCGTTTGGTTTGCGAGTCATTCCTTTAACGTGATCCGCAATGTCAAATAATTCTTCCATCAACTTAATGGAGAATTGATGCGAGAGCATCACATGCTGGAGACGTCCATCTTTTTCATAATGCTGCATGCGTACTTCCACTGACTGTGAAAAGTACTCTTTGAAGGTCTTTAGTGAGGATTCCATAAGCGTAAAACTGCTAAAATGAAAATAGAAAATAAGCTGTAATCTAGCCTAAAATTCTATTCAGAAACAGTCCAGCGGAAAGGGAATGAATCAATTTTTTCAGCAGTAATAAAATTTTTTCTTGGGAGGTATTTTTTGAGAATTATAAGCGGGCAGGCAGTAATTGCAAAGTATCGTGCAACTAAATAGAGCCGTGTCCATTTAAGGACACGGTGATAAAAAATATTACTTGATTTCTGCGCTTGCTCCGGCTTCTTCAAGTTTCTTTTTGACTTCTTCTGCTTCTTCCTTGGAAACACCTTCTCTAATAGCTTTAGGAGCAGATTCAACTGCTTCTTTAGCTTCTTTCAATCCTAATCCAGTAATTGAACGGACTTCCTTAATGACGTTGATTTTCTTCTCACCAAAGCTGGTAAGTATTACATCAAATTCAGTTTTTTCTTCAGCAGCGGCTTCACTCTCTCCACCACCGGCGACAGGTGCCGCGACTGCAGCTGCAGCTGCACTGACACCGAATTTTTCTTCCATCTCTTTCACCAGTTCAGACATCTCCAGTACGGACATGTTTGCAATGAAATCAACTACTTGGTCTTTTGTTATATCTGCCATTTTATATCTCTGATAAAGATTAAAGTCATCCTCCATTTTAGCTAAGGGAGGAATGTGGGAAAAACCGGTTTAGTTATTTGCTATCCCGGATTGCAGCCAAAGTGCGAACAAATTTCGCAGGGACTGCGTTTAGAGTACGAACAAATTGAGTTGCTGGAGCCTGCATAAGGAACAGCAGCTTCATGATGAGCTCTTCTCTTGAAGGTAGTTTGGAAAGTGCTTCCACTTCACCAGTATTGAGGATACTTGTTTTGCTGTCTCCAACAAGTATTCCTGCAAGGATTTTTAAATTATCAATATTTTTAGCTGCCTCCGACAATACTTTGGCCTGCACAACCGGATCACCGTCACTATATACTAACGCACGAGTTTGTGTGAACTGATCTGCAAGCTCCGAAAACGGAGTGTCTTCGGCTGCAATACGTGCCAGGGAGTTTTTGAGTACCTTCATTGTGGAAGATGCATCATTCAACTGCTTGCGCAGTTCCACTACCTGATTGGCTTCAATTCCTCGGTAATCAACCAGCACTCCAGCTGACATATTATTAAATATTGATCGAAGCTCGCTGACTTTAGCTTCCTTTTGTCTTCGTTCCATGGCCCCTTTCCAAATTGATTAAGTTAAAAATTCACTTCTCCGGTGTTTTACACAAGTGCGAAAATTCACATTATTCTCATAGAAAAGGCTAAAACCCATTTCTAAGAAAACTGAAGATTGTGATGTAAAAAATTTGAATAAGACAGTGGAAGGAACACAGCAGAAAATTTCTGAGTCACTCGCGGAGAGGTGTCTCGGCAGGGTATGAATTAAGCCGTTAGGCCCCTACTGTCTTAGACAATCATACTAAAAAAAATCTTTTATACTGTTTGTGGATCCACTTTAATTCCTGGACCCATAGTTGAACTCAAACTAAAATTTCTCAGATAAATTCCTTTTGAAGAGGATGGTTTCATCCTTTTGACGGTATCAACCAAAACACTTATATTTTCACAGAGCTTATCTGCATCAAACGAAATCTTCCCAACTGAAGCTTGGAGATTGCCCAGTTTATCTGCACGAAATTCCACTTGACCGGCTTTGATATTTTTTATGACAGATTCAACCTCAAAAGTTACTGTACCAGTCTTTGGATTTGGCATCAACCCCCTCGGACCAAGAATTTTTCCTATTCGACCAACTACTGCCATCATATCAGGCGTTGCAACCACACGATCAAACTCGAGCCAGCCATCCTGAATTTTTTTGGCAAAATCTTCTCCGCCTACATAATCTGCACCTGCTTCTTGCGCTGCAATTGCCTTTTCTCCCTTGGCAAAAACAAGCACGCGTACTTCCTTACCTAGACCGTTTGGCATAGAACAGGTCCCGCGCACCATTTGTTCTGCTTTACGGGTATCAACTCCAAGCCTTAAGGCTACATCTACGCTTTCATCAAATTTAGTTGCTTTGACTTCTTTAAGCAAATTCACTGCTTCAGACAGCATATACACTTGTTCGGATACTACTTTTTCTTGAATAAATTTTGCTCGTTTACTTTGTTTACTCATATTTCCTCAGTCAATACGCCCATGCTCCGGGCTGTTCCAGCCACAGACTTCACAGCAGCTTCCAAGTTGTAACAATTCAGGTCAGGCATCTTCTGCTTGGCAATATCCTCTATCTGCGCTTTGCTTAGAGTACCAACTTTTGACTCATGTGGTGTTGCCGAGCCTTTGTTCAGTTTAAGTGCCTTTTTGATCAAAACTGGTGCAGGAGGAGTCTTGGTAATAAAGGTAAACGATCGATCATTGTAAACAGTAATCACCACCGGAATAATGGTATCCTGACCTTGTGTTTGGGCATTGAAGGCTTTACAAAACTCCATGATATTCACTCCATGCTGACCCAATGCAGGACCAATAGGGGGTGATGGATTTGCTTTACCAGCCGGAATCTGAAGTTTGATAAAAGAAGAAATGTCCTTTGCCATAGTTATCTGTCTTATTCTACTACATGTTTTACATTTTCGAACTCCACCTCTACCGGTGTGGGACGACCAAAGATACTAACTAATACCTTTAATTTCCTGCGTTCGAGATTTACCTCATCGATTGTTCCACTGAAATTCCCGAATGAACCTTCTAAGATTGTAACTTTCTGTCCGATTGAGAATTCATCCTCAGTCGCTTTTTGCTGAAAACCTTCATTAACCTGGGATCGAATCTCTTCCAGTTCCTTCTCATCTAAAGGTAGAGGTTTTTGTGGAGTTCCACCAATAAATCCGGAAACCCGGTTAACGTCCATCAAAAGATGCCACAATTCTGGAGTCAACTCCATGTGTACAAGTACATATCCAGGAAAATATTTTTGGTTGACTTTCCTTTTCTTACCTTCTTTGGTACGAGTTATGTCTTCTGAAGGTATAAAAATCTCATCAACCAAATGTTCTATTCCCTTAATTCTTAATTTTTCTCTAATTGTTTGTTCAACACGCCCTTCGTAACCTGAATATGCCTGTAGAATATACCATTTTGCGTTCGGATTTTGGGATTTTACCGGTTCTTGTAATTCGGTTTCTTCGGTTTGATTTTCAGTTTCCACGGAACTTTCAATATTTTCTACTTTCTCAGTTTCACGAGTATTATCATGCTCTCCAGGATCCGCTTTATTTATTTCCGGAGCATTTTCCTGTACTTCAGGATCCGCCTCATTTATTTCCGGAGCATTTTCCTGTACTTCAGGATCTAAATTAGACTCCTCTGGAAGATTCCCCTCTGGATCGCCCAAAATGATTTCCTGTGTTTCCGAATTTTTTTCCTGCTCTTCAAATATCATATCTGTTCCAGTTTGTTCTTCCACCATTTTATCCGGCAATAATCATTTGCATAATGTCTGAAAGACCCAAATCGGCGATTCCCAAATATAGTGCCACAGCAAAAGAGAGACAAACAACCACTGATGTGGACTTTATTGTGGCATCACGTGTCGGCCACTGTACTCGCTTAAATTCTGCAACGACATCTTTAAAAAACTGCCGAATTCTTTTGAACATAATCAGGTTCGCGATTGAATTAGAAACATTCTAAATTAATATTCTTCTGCTGTTCTGCATTTCCAATTATTAAGAAAGCAGGTGCTGACAATTTTGGCAGGGCAGACAGGGGTCGAACCTGCGACCTTCGGTTTTGGAGACCGATGCTCTACCAACTGAGCTACTGCCCTTTTCGGACGTAAAATAAAGGCAGAAAACGAATTATTTCGTTTCCTTATGTAATGTATGTTTACGATCCCACCTGCAGTATTTACGTACTTCCATACGCTCTGTTTTTAATTTTTTGTTGCGGGAAGTAGTATAATTCCTGCGTTTGCACTCAGTGCATTCCAAGTGGATCGTGTCTCTCATATTTTCATTACCTTAAAAAACTACTATAATAAATTGGAGCCTGAGAGCAGGATTGAACTGCCGACCTCTTCCTTACCAAGGAAACGCTCTACCACTGAGCTACCCAGGCTTAAAACTCATACTGTTATAAGCTTTTGAAGCTGTGGTGGGGAGAGAAGGATTCGAACCTTCGAAGGCGTAGCCGTCAGATTTACAGTCTGATCCCGTTGACCGCTTGGGTATCTCCCCATGCTGGAGCTGGCAATAGGACTTGAACCTACAACCTGCTGATTACAAATCAGCTGCTCTACCAGTTGAGCTATGCCAGCATGAGTTAAACAGATAATTATGTAATGCCTGATGATATTTGTCAATATAAAACATAAATTATCTGTTTTTACCACATTAAAAACACGGGCAAAATGTAATCAGGATACTTGAAAAATAAACAGTAATTAAATTATGCCGCGACCAAAGAAATGTTAGAAACGGCAGAAATTTTCCGCTCAGGAAGCTTAATTGAATGATCTTTGCTGAATTGATAATCTTGAAAAACTTCTTCTGCACTTAGAAGCTGATACTTCCCATCCTCAAGTTTATGAGTTGTATCTTTCAAGCGATAAACATTGTGACCGCATGTCCAGATTTTAAATTTACGAAATTGAGTGCAGAGACATGTTTTGTCCTGTACAGAAATATTTTCCGGATTTTTCTCCAGTTCTCGGTTGTAGGCATCCACGTATTGACAGTGCCCTTTGCTGTCCAGAATATAACCGAAAGCTTCACAATTCGGTCTGATTCCTGAGCCGATACCAGGAGACTGTCGAAGCATCCGCATAGGGTAACCGGTTGGAGAAATTGTGTTAACAACAATATCATCCTCAACTGCTTCCAGGTAATAATGTTTTGTTTTTTCCGGTAATCCGCACTCATGAGTAACCGTAAAGCGTGTGGCTACCTGAACAGCAGAAGCTCCGGATTCTAAAAATTCCACTGCATCAGTTCCGCTAAAAACACCGCCGGCAGAAACAACAGGTATATTTAATTCGTTTTCTTTTAAAAATACTAAAACATCATTGACAATTGTTTTAAGATCATACTCCTGCCAATCATCTGCACCAAAACCTAGATGTCCTCCGGCCAACGGTCCTTCAACCGTTATATAATCCGGAAGACGCTTGTATTTTGCTGCTCTCTTGAGAAAAGGACGTAAAGCTCTTGCTGAAGACACAATGATGCCAATCAAAACGTCATGAATACGGGGGTGGTCCTTCATAAGCTCCATTGAGCCTAAATGAAGTCCTGCACTCAAGGTTATGCCATCAATACCTGAATCCATTGCTGCAAGCAAACGAGTCTGAAGAGTGTCACGAGGACTGTTCATCGTGAGCTTTTCCATGCAGTTGATAAAAACCGCTCCGTCTCCTTTTTTTGATTCCATTGTACGGCTCACAAAAAGACGTTGAGCTTCAGCCAGTCTTTTTAAGTCGAACTTAACTACAGATTTATCCGTATTACCGATATTATATTTGTATTTCTTTTGTTTCTCCTGCACAAATTTTGTATTAAAACGACGGTCAGAAACAGTGGGTACCATTGCATCGGAGATGTGACCAATTCCTCCCAAACGTGCCGCTTCCAGAGCAAGTTCTGCAGTAGAGATATCAACCCCCATCCCACCCACGATTATAGGCACATATTCCCTTCCACCAAGTTTCAAGCGGAAATCATCCATGGCTTTGCTCATATCATGCTCCCTTTTCTTCGTGTTTTCTTATTAAAAATATTATTCAGTATTTATCAATTGGCCATAATCGAATAACCACAATCTACGTAGATCACTTGTCCTGTAATCCCTGATGAGGCCTCACTTGCTAAAAATACAGCAGTTTGCGCTACTTCACTCTGTGTTGCAGTGCGTTTCATAGCCGAATGCTCGCCGGCAACACGCATCAATTCAGGAAAATCTTTAATTCCGGCAGAAGACAAAGTCCTTATTGCACCGGGAGATATCACATTCACACGAATATTGTCAGGCCCTACTTCCTTTGCAAGATAGCGGGATGAAGCTTCCAAAGAAGCTTTTGCAGGACCCATCACATGATAGTGTGGAACAGCCAGCATGGACCCAATAAAACTCATGCTGATTATACTGCCACCACCGCGTTTTCTCATCATAGGGATAACTCCCTCAGAGAGGGGCAACAAAGAGAATGCACTGATTTCATGAGCTCTGGCAAAACCATTTCGGCTGGTACTTGAAAAGTCGACTTTCAGGTCTTTTTGATCTGCAAAAGCTAAACTGTGAATCAAAAAATCAATTTCACCCCAATGATTGTTTAATGCTCCGATTAATGACTGAATCGAATTATCATCTGCAACATCACATTCCTTTATCAGGGTGGCATTTACTTTTTCTCCAAGTTTTTTGACATTTGCTTCAAAACGACCTTTTGGATCACTAAGAAAAGTCAGTGCTAACTCTGCACCTTGTTGATGACAATACTCAGCTACAGACCATGCAATACTCCGTTGATTACCAACTCCAAGAATAACACCTCTTTTCCCAGATAAATCATTCATTTATTCAATCCTTAGTTTTATAAATTTAGTATGAAATATTTTTAATAATATTATTTACCTGATTTAATTTTCAGACTTTTGAATCCGTGCAGAACCGACCGATAGCCTGACCTAAATAAACCTTTTGTTCTGCCTCTAACTCCCCCAGTTCTATCTGACCTTTAGGAAACAGGCAAATTACCGTAGATCCCAATTCAAACAAACCAAGCTCTTCGCCTCGATTGACTTGAAAAGGGGTCTTCAGAACTATCTGTTGATTTTTTGCACCAGACCTGTTTGAAACAAGATCATGGTAACAAACTCGAATGCGTCCTACCACAGTCGCACCAACTTTTACAAGCGCACATTCACCCTTGTCAGTTGCTAAAAAGGTGGTTAATCGTTCGTTCCTGGCAAAAAGTCCGGGGACGTGGTGAACTCCCATTGGGCTAACTGTCCACAAATCACCAGTAATGTAAAAGAATTCCTGTACCTCACCTTCCACCATGCTGTGAACACGGTGGTAATTGTGCGGGGCTAAATAAATGGTTATGAATACTCCACCATCATATTGTTCGGTTCGCTCCGAATCTTCCAATAAGTCTGCTAATCGATAGTCGAGTCCTTTTGCTTGAATCAGTCGACCTTTTTTAATAGTCCCGAATTCACCAATAAATCCATCTACCGGACTTACTATGACATCCGGATCCGGATCAACTGTCCTTGCGTCCGGAAGCAGGTGCCGGGTAAAAAATTCATTAAAGGTACGGAACTCTGAAATCGGCTGCGCTGCCTCAGTCAGGTCAACTCCAAATTTCCATGAAAACAATTTGATTAATGGAGTTAACAAAGGACGTGGAATTCGAGCATCCGCCACAATCCCGCAAAGTCTGCTAAAAAGATTGCGGGGCAAAATCCACATAAAATAATACGCCGGAGGGTGACCAAATCCCGGTATTGCCATCAGCCCCCGACTGGCTCAACTTTAGACTTATTTTGTCCCAATAGATCCATGATATACGAACCCTCGACTGTCTCCTCTTTCATCAAAACTTCAACTATTTTGTGTAAAACATCGATATTATCCCTGAGAAGTTTCTTGGCTTTTTCATCGTGAAATTTAATAGTTTTACGCATTTCCTTGTCAATCTCTGAAGCCGTCTTTTCACTGTACTCACGATCTTTGCCGATATTGCGACCAAGGACGTATTGTTGGTTGTCACTCCCAAAAACAATCGGGCCAAATGATTTATTCATACCCCAGCGGCAAATCATATTTCTAATTGTATCCGTTGCCTGCTGGATGTCATTGCTTGCTCCGGTAGTAACTTCATCAAAAATAATTTCCTCTGCTGCACGTCCACCCATCGCAATGGTTATGCGGTTGCTCAGAAATTCAAGATCATATGAGTGATTATCCTTTTCCGGTAAATATGCAGTCATTCCCAGGGCTCTTCCGCGAGGCACAATTGTTACTTTGTGTATTGGATCAGATTTCGGGAGGAGGGCCGAAACAAGTGCATGTCCAGCCTCATGGTAGGCAGTGTTGCGCTTCTCTTTTTCTGACATGACCATCGATCGACGTTCCGTACCCATCATAACCTTGTCACGTGCCCACTCAAAATCCGCCAAATTCAACTCTGTCTTGTTGTTGCGTGCACCTCCTAGTGCGGCTTCATTAATCAGGTTTTTTAAATCTGCACCTGAAAATCCTGGAGTACCACGAGCAATAATACTCATATCAACTCCATCTGCCATTTGCACTTTTTTAGCATGGATTTTCAGAATTTCCTCTCTACCTTTTACATCAGGTAAAGGAATGGTCACTTGCCGGTCAAAACGTCCCGGACGCAACAGTGCAGGATCCAGTACATCCGGACGGTTTGTTGCGGCAATTACGATTACTCCTTCCATTCCATCGAAACCATCCATTTCAACCAGCAATTGGTTGAGGGTCTGTTCTCGCTCATCATTTCCACCGCCCATTCCCGAACCCCGGCTCCCGCCAACAGCATCTATTTCGTCGATGAAAATTATACAGGGCGCGTTTTGTCGACCTTGTTCAAACATATCACGGACCCTGCTGGCACCAACACCTACAAACATTTCCACAAAATCAGAACCGCTCATACTGAAAAAAGGGACTTCTGCCTCACCGGCAACAGCCTTTGCCAGCAAGGTTTTTCCTGTACCGGGTGATCCGGACATCATCATACCTTTTGGGATTCTTCCTCCGAGTTTTCGGAATTTGGCTGGGTCTTTCAGGAATTCAACCGTTTCTCTCAAGTCGTCTTTTGCTTCTTCGATTCCAGCAACGTCATCAAAAGTCACTTTCATTTCATCAGGTTCCATCTTTTTGGCACGACTGCGTCCAATGGAAAACAAGCCTCCTCCAGCTCCTCCACCCTGCATTCTCCGCATCAGTACCATCCAAATCCCAAAAATTAAAATGAACGGTCCCCAATTAATTAAAATGCTCAAATACCATGGAAGACTTTTTTCCGGTACATAGTTAATGGGGATTTGATAAAGTCGAAGGAAGTCGATTACACTTGGGTCTTCAGCCGGAATATAGGTGCGGTAACCCAGTCCTCCCTGAGTGAATCCCTCAATTAAGGAATCCCCTACAATCTGTGCATTAACCACATCACCCGCAGCAACAAGTGCTTTGAAATCGCTGTAAATCAATTCCTGAGAACGTTGAGGTCCGGATGTAATATCCCCGCTGTTGAACATTCTTGCCAAAAAAAATGCCAACACCACAAAACTGAGGATAATCAGAATATTCTCTCTTTTCATACTAAAAATCCTTCTGCAAAATAAAGATCGAAGTTTTGGATGATCGTAAATAACAGATACACCTAGAACCACAAAAAATAAAATTTATTATATAAAAAACAATGTTTAGTAGTACATGATAGCATACAACTGGTCTTACAGTTAAGTAAATTATTTTATACTCAAAATCATTTCAAACGTTATTTCATGAATCATTTTATTCTTTTTTCACAATTAAAACGATTTTTACATGAATCTTCTCGCACATTAAAGTTAGGTTTACCTGTAATCATAGCACAATTGTTACAGACTTTGATGCAGTTTGTGGACACAGTGATGGCCGGACACGTCAGTTCCAAAGATTTGGCGGGACTGGCTATTGCAACGGCACTCTACCATCCAGTTTTTTTACTGATGTTGGGTATTTTGATTGCTTTAGGTTCGATTATAGCTCAGCTATTTGGGGCAGTAAAACCTGCAGAAATTGTTACAAATGTAATTCAGGGCCTCTGGTTAAGCCAGGTTTTAGCGCTGGTGAGCATTGTAATTTTAGCTAATCCCGAGCCAGTTTTGCATTTTATGGGATATGAAGCAAAGGTGATTCAGGTTGCCGGAGATTATTTAAAGGCTTTGTGCTGGGGGATGCCAGCCGTTTATGCATATATCGTTTTACGGATGTTTAATGAAGGCTTGTCGATCACTCGTCCAAATATGTATTTTTCGCTAATTGGACTGGCAATCAATATCGTAGGAAACTATACACTCATGTTTGGTCACTTCGGTTTTCCTGCCCTTGGAGCAGTTGGTGCAGGATGGACAACAAGCATGGTGCACTGGGTTATGTTCAGTGTTATGCTAGCATTTTGTTTAAAAGGCTCACTGTTTAAAAGCTACAGAAAATTTTTGTATTTTAGTGGCCCCGTCTGGTTTCATCTACGAGAAATTTTGCGAATCGGCTTACCAAACGGTTTCAGCTTCGCAGCTGAAGTTGGAATGTTCGCAATGGTTTCCTTGCTGATGGGAACTTTTGGGGTTTCGGCAATTGCAGGACATCAGATAGCAATCAATGTTGCTTCGTTAACATTTATGATACCAATGGGACTTTCAATAGCCATAACTATAAGAGTAGGCCAGGCGAAGGGCAGGGACAATTGTATCGAGGCTCGATATATAGGGTATGCTGGAATTTTACTCTGTATTATTGTCATGACAGTATCAGCATCTATATTTGTTATAGTTCCGGAAATGATCGTAGGATTATATACGGAGGATCTGCAAGTCCAGACGCTGGCAATTCAATTACTTTATATGGCAGCGATATTTCAGTTGTCAGACGGAATGCAAGTAGGTGCATTGGGCGCACTGCGTGGACTTAAAGATACAAAGATACCGTTAGTTGCAAATGTGGCAGCATACTGGGGCTTAGGCTTGCCTTTAGCCTACCTGGTGGGAATCCATTTTAATGTTGGTCCTGCAGGCATGTGGGTTGGCCTGATTACCGGCTTGAGTACTGCTGCTGTTTTTCATAGTTGGCGATTTCGGATTTTGACCAACCGCCTTTTAATCCTTCCTTCTTCACGAAAATTTACATGAAGAAGGTAGGATTTTGCGAATGAAATCTGATTAATATAATCTTTTTTATTTTATCAAAAGACAAAACAGCATTTACTCAATGTTTGGAATCCTAATTGCAGGAAACATGATTCAAAATTCTTAAAATATTTTATGTTTGATTCACAATTTTAGAATACAGGCATTAAATTTTCCCAATATCACCAGAATACTATTAAACAGGAATACTATGGCAGAACGAACTGGCGCTCTTACAGATGTCAGGTTACAGTTTCAGGATTTTTTCGGTTCATTAAGTCTTGCTAAGCGAATCACAATTTTGGTGGTCCTTGGAATAGTTCTCATCGGAATGGTGAGTATGATTTTTGTAGCAAACCGACCATCTTGGGCCCCGCTTTATTCTAACGTGGAACCAGGCGATGCTGCCGCTATAGTTGAAAAACTCCAGGAAAACCAGATTCCTTATTTGCTTGCTCCAGGTGGAAGAACTATAATGGTTGAACCACACAAGGTAGATCAAGCCCGCTTAACTTTGGCCAAAGAAAAGGTTACGCCGGGAAGTGGAGTCGGATTCCTTGATCTGTTTTCTACACCAAGTCTAGGTGAAACAGAATTTCAGCAAGGTGTTAAATTCCGTGTAGCTCAGGAAGGTGAGCTGGCGCGGCTGATTTCTACTATTAATGTAGTAAAATCAGCAAAAGTTTCATTAGCTATTCCCAAAAAAACTTTATTTTCAGATAGTCAGGAAGAAACAACTGCTGCAATCGCACTAAATCTCACCAGCAGTGGAGCAGGCAGAAAACAAATTGAGACTATTATTCACTTGGTTGCCAGTGCTGTTGAAGGTCTTTCCCCACGAAATGTAAAAATAACAGATCAAAGCGGAACGCTGCTCAGTAAAGGTTTTTCTGATTCTTCTGCTGGTGGAAAGATGAACGATAATTACTCATATAAAAGTCGTTTTGAAAAGGAACTGGAAGCAAAAGTAGTCAGGCAAATTGAGGAGGTTGTTGGTAAAGACCGTGTAAGAGTAAATGTTTCAGCTACCCTGCGTTTTGATAGGCGAACAATCAAGGAAGAACTGGTTGATCCTGACCAAACGAGTGTCGTCAGTGAGCAAGTTGTTGATGAGTCTTCAACCGGAACACGATCGGTTCCTGTCGGACCTGCCGGAGTAACAACCAATTTACCAGAAGCAACAGGCAGGGAAGCGGCAACTGTCTCAGAATTCAGCAAAAAAAATTCCACGCGTAATTTCGAAAGCAGCCGCCGGGAAATAGTTCTGGAATCTGCGGTGGGAGAAGTAGTACGCCTGAGCGTTTCTGTGCTTCTTGACAACAGGCGTTCGCAAATACTGGACGAAAGCGGAAATACAATAGGCCGTACTAACACACCTTGGACTGAAGCAGAAAAAGAAACTATTATTGGACTGGTAAAAGCAGCAATGGGCTTCAACGTAAAGCGCGGTGACAGTGTTTTTGTTGGAAACATGCCTTTTGAAGCTGCAGTTGAAGATGATAAGGCTAATGAAATTGAGTCCACTAGAGTAAGGAACAAGTTTATACTGGATATTGTGCGTTATGTGGCTCTTGGTTTGGCCATTTTGTCTCTCATTATGTTTGTAATCCGTCCGATGGTTCAGCGGCTCAGTTCCAAACCGGAAGACCTTGATCTCCTCATGGGAATGCCGGCAACGATTGGTGAGCTTGAAGAAGAGGAATTAGAAGTCCCAACTGAGCGAGAATCTGGAATTCCTCCGAGGGAAAAAATTCTCGAAATTGCCAAGCAGGATCCACTCAAGACATCCGCACTCATCCATACCTGGCTACGCGAACGATGATAAAGTTAATTCAGTATTCAGATTTTGTGGTGCAGTTAAAAAAACTTTCTTCCACTTTTCACTAAATTCTGAATACCAGATCCTTAATCCTAAATAATTTAACATTGTTCTAACCATGTTAGAAGATAGTGAGTTCAAACCTTTTAACTTGACCGATTTCACGGTTGTTGAAACTCTGCCTGAAGATTCTGAAAGTTTATCTGCAACTCATGAAGATGGTCAAGATGGAGCCGAAGTTGAAGAATCAGAAATTTCAGATCGTCTCGCTTCCTTCAAACCCTTAATTATTAATGAACAAGGACGCTCTGAGGAATTTGATGCAAATGGTTCAACCGATTTGGCAGACAGAAGGACTGATGCAGAAAAAATTCAGTTGTCTCAGGATTTTAGAACAGCTGATTTTTTTCAGGAAAACAGTCTCCTGACAAATGCAGAAAATTTTGCTGAAACAATTAGAGATGGAGCGAAGCTTGACAAAACACAGTTGTTAACAAAAATCGAAGAACAGGCAACTGATACCAAACGAATTCACAAAAAAACTGTTGCTGAAAATCAGGAGGCAGAAGAGGAAAGAAAAAAGCTGTTGTCTGCTACAGAAGAAAAAGTCGATGAAATAAAAAATGAAGCCTTCAATGAAGGTTTTGAGGCAGGGCGTCTTAAGGGAATGCAGAAGCGCTATGATGAGGCGGAGCCCTTGGTTTTGCAGGTAAATTCAGTAATGGAACAATTGAATTCCTTACGGCAAGCAGTACGGTTTCAGGCGGAAAAGGAATTAGTGGAATTGGCGTTGCAAATAGCAAAAAAAGTAGTTGCCGAAGAAATTAAGCTGCCAAATGATGTTATAAAAAATATCGTAAAGGCTGCACTTCATGAAACAGAAGTGCAAGGTAAAATCTATCTGTACTTGCATCCGGATGACTACGAATTCCTGCTAAAGAGCAAGGCAGATTTAGAACGTTATTTAAATGAAGAGCAAACACTTGTTCTTCGACAGAATCCGGAATTGAAACCCGGTTCTATTTATGTGGAATCTGATGAAGAAATAATCAGTCGTTCAATAGAGGATCAGTTTGATAAACTGGAAGAAACTTTGACAGAACAAATAGAAAATCGCCATGCTCAATTATCAGAAGTCGATCTCGATGCACACGATTTTTCAATACAGACTTCCTCGGACGATGCTGCAAATGCAGATTCTGCTGCTGTTCATTTACAGGACGTGGGAGAAGTGGATTCTCCGGCAGAAACAGATGAGAAGGCAGAACTTAAAAAAGCGGATCCTGAAAAAAGTACAGTAAAAGATACAGAGGAAATTGCTCAGAAAACTATGCCCGTTGACTCAAGTGAAGTTGACGATAATGAGAAACCCGTGACACAGTCTGGATCAGTTGATTTACGTGAAATGGATGAAACAGACCTTTCCGAAGAGGCTGCAGATCCAGCTTTGGAAACAGAATCAATTGAAACAGAAAAACAAGAACAGCAAACAAAACCTGTAGAAAATAAGGAGCCGGAACTGGAAACTCAAGTCGCCAAAACTGATGAGTCAGTAACGGAAACAGAGACTGATGAGTCTGCAGAGCTAGATCCACCCAAATGACAAGATTATTTCAGAAACAAAAAATATCAAGTTTCCCAAATTATTTTTTGCAGCCACTAATACATGAACACAAAATTCCAAAACCTGAACTTTTTTAATTTTCATGCTTTCAGAAACTCCTGCATCCGAATTACCGGTTTATTCCAACCTTGGGACATACATCAGTGAAATAGAGAAATTCCCTGCTGTGCGAAAGGAAGGACGCGTAATGCAGGTAATTGGGCACATGGTAGAAGCTACAAATCCAGGTTGTTCTGTAGGAGGTATGTGTAAAATTTATAATCCGGCAACAAAAAGCTCCGTTACTGCAGAGGTCGTCGGATTCCGGAAAGACCGGATGCTCATTATGCCCCTGCATAACGCACACGGCATCGGCCCAAAGTGCCGGATTATCCCGGAAGATAGACCGGCTATGGTACCAGTAGGTGACGGATTGCTGGGAAGAGTGATAGATCCTTTGATGCGTCCGATGGACGGGCTGGGTGAACTGTCAACTTCAACTGAGGTACCTTTATATCCGGAAGTTGTAAATCCAATGAATCGCCAACGTATCAAAAAACCTTTGGATGTTGGAGTAAGATCTATAAATGCATGCCTGACCTGTGGCAGAGGACAGCGTATCGGTATAATGGCTGGATCCGGTGTCGGCAAATCAGTTTTGCTTGGAATGATGGCACGTTACACAGATGCGGACATAAACGTCATTTCACTTGTAGGAGAGCGGGGCAAGGAGGTCAGGGAATTTATTGAAGATAATTTGGGCGAAGAAGGAATGCGCCGTTCGATTGTGATTGTGGCTACATCAGATCAACCGCCGCTGCTAAGAATGCGTGGAGCATACATTGCCACCTCAATTGCCGAACACTTCCGCAACGAAGGCCAGGATGTACTACTTTCTATGGATTCTCTCACACGTTTTGCTATGGCGCAGCGTGAAATTGGGTTGGCTGCAGGCGAACCTCCTACCACAAAAGGTTATCCCCCCTCTGTATTTGCTTTGTTAGCTGGACTGCTTGAACGCACGGGAACTCATGACGGACCTGGTTCGATTACAGGATTTTACACTGTTCTCGTTGAAGGCGACGATGCAAATGATCCCATTGCAGATGCAATTCGTGCAATAGTTGATGGGCATATCTATTTAAGCCGGGAAATTGCGGAAAAGGGTACGTATCCCGCGGTTGACTTACTATCTTCCACAAGCCGGGTTATGGTGGATGTCGTTGGTGAAAAACACCTTAAACTCAATCAAATCATGCGTCGCACACTGGCTACTTACAGGGAGGCTGAAGACCTGATAAATATCGGAGCTTATGTCCAGGGGAGCAATCCTGAAATAGACTATGCAATCACAAAAAAACCGCTAATTCAGGAATTCATTCAGCAGGGTATGAACGAACATACTGATTTGAAAGAGTGTGAAGAGCACATCCTTCAAATTTTCGGTGACCGATTGGAAGAAGACACGACTCCGGAAGAAAATTCTGCTTAACCAGACATAATCAATAACAACACCGGATCTTCCAATTTTTCATTTTCGAATTAACTGTATTTCGGCAGGAACGAAGCAATACAGCTGCGTTTGCTTCTGAAAGGCAAAGAGGAATAAAACTCTCAAAAGAAGAAATTCATGACTCTGGAATCAGACTCACCCCCTGATTACGCAAAGTGATAGAGACCGCAGCATCCAATATATGTTTACTCTCCATCTGATTGTCAATCACAAATAACTCCCCAAGAATACAATCCACAGTATATTCGATATGACCACCTAAATAGATGGCTTTGAGAATCGTTCCCGGGATACTATTTTCATTTCCTGATTGACTCAGGCAGATAGACTGAGGACGAATTGCCACACTCACTTCACCGGACACCAATCCCAGGTGAGGCAGGTTTGCCCGGATTCCGCCAATATCAACATCAGCATTAATACCATCAATTTTCAGAATTTGTGCTTTCACTATATTTGCGTCACCAATAAAGTCGGCAACAAAGAGGTTTACCGGTTCTTCATAAAGTTGCCGGGGAGTTCCTTCTTGATCTATCACCGCTTCGTTCATGACAAAGATTCTGTCCGAAACCGCAAGAGCTTCTTCCTGATCGTGGGTAACATAAACTGTGGTCAATTCCAGTTTCTGCTGTAACTCCCTGATTTCTTCCCGTACCCTGCGGCGTAGTTTTGCGTCGAGGTTCGAGAGTGGTTCGTCAAAGAGTAGAACTTCAGGTTCCAGTACAAGCGCCCTTGCCACAGCCACCCGTTGTTGTTGTCCCCCGGATAGCTCACTGGGCAATCTTTCACCAAAACCTGACAGGCTGACCAATTCTAAACCCTCCAGTGCTTTTTCACTCACTTCCGCTTTCGAGAGCCGACTCATCGTCAGACCATACGAGACGTTTTGCATCACAGTCATATGCGGAAAAAGTGCGTATGACTGGAAAACCATGCTCACATCCCGATCAGAGGCCGAAAGCCGTGTGACCTCCTTGCCGCCAATAAAAATGCTCCCTTCCGTAGCCATTTCCAAACCGGCAATCAGCCTAAGTGTAGTAGTCTTTCCGCAACCAGACGGCCCCAACAAAGTAACAAGTTTTCCGCGCTCTATAGTGAAACTTAGGTCACGGACTGCCTGCACGTCGCCATAGGCGTTGGTCACATGTTTAAATTCAACGGCTTTTTCCATATTAATCTATTCTGAGTTTAAATTGTTAAAGCTTCTGTTTCCCGTCTGCCGAGTTCCCGTTTCCCTACTGCGAACTGAATCAATGCTATCGCACAGAGCATTACTATAATCAGTACAGATGAATAGGCTATAGCCAAACCGTAATCTCCAAACTCAACCCTACCGAGAATGTAGGAAGTCGCCATATCGTAGTCGGCACTGACAAGGAAGATGACCGCACTGATTGCTGTCATCGCCCGCACAAAACCAAAGACAAGTGCAGCCATCAACGCCGGACGCAGCAGTGGCAAAAGAATACGCCGGAGCGTTGTAAATGATCGCGCTCCGAGCGTCAGGGAGGCTTCGTCCAGGCTGGGATCCAACTGACTCATTGCAGCAATCCCAGCCCGGATACCCGTTGGCATGTTCCGAAAGATGAAGCAGACCACAAGGATCACACCGGTTCCGGTGATTTCTATTGGTGGAACGTTGAAAGCGAGGATGTAGCCGACGCCGATCACGGTTCCGGGAACGGCGAAACTGAGCATGGTCAGGAACTCAAAAATATCTTTGCCCCAAAACCGCTGCCGGACGAGGATATATGCGATCAACAAGCCTAAACCTGCTGTAAGTGGAGCAGAGATTGCCGAGATTTGCAGTGTTGTCCAGAACGAATTCCATGCTGCGCCTTCCCAGATGAGGCCGTATTCCTCTGACCAATAAAGGGAGAAC
>OFKC01000006.1_pt1 | contig 31764 bp, 27 predicted proteins | sample 1540411 | NCBI WGS metagenome assembly OFKC01 (sample SAMEA104347395, study PRJEB22522) | marine metagenome | biome: marine biome; feature: marine water body; material: seawater | collected 2015-09-01T00:00:00Z | depth 229 m
ATTTAATATTATCAGTTATTTATAACTTGGCATTGCGTATGCAAATGGTTGCGTACAGAATTCGAATCTTGAGAATCCTGTTATCTCTAAACTATAATTAGCAAAGAAGAAAATATGAAAGTACTTTTTGGGGAATCTGACTCCTTAGAAAACAAAATGTTTATTGAATCAACCGGTGATCTTCAAAACAGCGTAGGGCAAAAGACTACCTGGTCAATGGAAATTTTACCTCACAATATTAGTGACGTTTCGTTGATTCCAGAGTTTGTAAACGAAGTTTATATTACCATGATTCCAGGTGCAGATTGCCGGGAAACTATTGAAGCAGCAAATGGAATTCAAGCAGCAGGTAAACAGGCAATTCCACATATTGCAGCCCGTAGTTTTTCCGGTCCTGAAGTGTTGAACAAATGCCTCTCCGGACTCCAGGATGCAGGTATAAAACGAGTTTTATTGATTGGCGGCGGAGTACCTGAACCAGCTGGTGAATATGCTTCTGTGATGGATTTGTTAAAAACCGGCTTATTTGCAGAGTATGGAATCAATTCTTTTGACTTTGCCGGACACCCTGAAGGCAATCCGGATGATCCAAAATCTGAGTATCACCTGCTGGAAAAACTTCAGTGGACCAAAGAGCGTGAATTTTCTACCCGTATTCTAACACAATGGTCCCTTAATTCTCAAAAAACAAACAACTGGATTTCAGATCTGCGAGAAAAGGGAGTCAGTAATCCAATTCATATTGGAGTTCCTGGTCCATCGACAGTCAAAACATTAATACGTTTTGCCAAGGTCTGCGGTGTCAAGGCTTCGACTCAGGTTTTACGTAAGCAAGGATTGAACATCAGCAAATTAATGTTTGTCAATAATCCGGACAAAATAATTTCGGAACTGAGTGGCTACGATCAACTCCACCTTTATCCTTTCGGTGGAATCGCCAAATCTTCTGCCTGGCTCATTGAATGTCAAAGTATTAACAACTAGAGGCAAGTCAGGACAGGCCTCTAAGTCTCAAAACTGAAACCTTTACATGCCTCTTTCCTCAAAAGTTAGTGAAGCACGAGTTGTTTTTACTCCCTCAGGAAAACGCGGATATTTTCCAGTAGGGACTCCTGTATTACAGGCCGCACAAAATTTAGGGGTCGACATTGATTCGGTTTGTGGAGGTCGCGGAATTTGCGGGCGTTGCCAGATTGTTCAAGCTACAGGAGAATTCCCCAAACACAGAATTAATTCCAAAGCAGAAAATATCTCGCCACTTTGTGAAACTGAGAAAGCATATGCAGAGCGTCCGAAAAAATCACTTGCAGAAGGCAGAAGACTCAGTTGTGCAACCAAAATATTAGCTGATTGTGTGATTGATGTGCCACCGGACAGTCAGGTACATCAGCAAATTATCCGCAAGGATGCAGAAGCCTTTGATATTGAAATCATTCCTCCAGTACAGTTGCATTACGTCGAAGTCTGGGAGCCGAATATGTATGATCCTTCTGGAGATTTGCGTCGTTTGCGTGAAGCTCTCGAACGAGAGTGGCAACTCAAGAATTTACGCTTTGGTCCCGGAATGCTGTTGTCATTGCAAAGGGAGTTGAGAGAAGGTAACTGGAAAGTTACCGTAGCTGTGGATTATCTGGGACAGGTAATTGCGGTATATCCCGGCTTTAGAGAATCATTATGCGGCCTAGCCGTAGATGTCGGATCAACCACAGTGGCGGCTCACCTCTGCAATCTCAGAACCGGTGAGGTACTGGCTTCTGCCGGAGTGATGAATCCACAAATACGCTTTGGTGAAGATTTGATGAGCCGCGTTTCCTACGTGATGATGCATCCAGGAGGTGATCTTGAAATGACAAAAGTAATCCGTACGGCTATCAACGAACTTGCAGTAAATGTTACCACTCAAGCCCAACGGGAATTAGATGAAATAGTAGAAGTTTCATTTGTCGGCAATCCGATTATGCACCACCTCTTGCTGGGTATCAATCCGGTTGAACTGGGCGGAGCACCATTTGCTCTGGCCACCGATGAAAGTGTAAGAATCCGTGCACGAGATTTAGATTTAACTCTGCATACAAACACACGATGTTATGTTTTACCGTGCATCGCAGGTCATGTTGGAGCAGACACTGCAGGAATGATTCTCTCTGAAGCACCATATCAGCGGGAAGCAATAACACTGCTGGTCGATATTGGTACAAATGCAGAAATTGTTTTGGGCAACAATGAGCGTTTGTTGGCTGCATCAAGTCCTACAGGTCCGGCTTTTGAGGGGGCTCAAATTTCTTGCGGACAACGGGCCGCTCCGGGTGCGATTGAGCGGGTTCGCATAGACCGTGAAACTTTGGAACCACACTTTCAAATCATCGGCTGTGATTTATGGTCAAATGAAACTGGTTTTGCCAAAGCCAGTAAAAAGATTGGTGTCACCGGTATCTGCGGTTCAGGAATTATTGAAGTCATTGCTGAAATGTATTTATCCGGGATCCTCAGTTCAGATGGAGTCATTCATGGATATACCGCAGAAAAAACCCCAAGAGTCGTTGCAGATGGACGTACATTTTCTTATGTTTTACATAAAGGAGATCAGGAAATTCTTGTCACCCAAAATGATGTCCGAGCTGTCCAACTGGCCAAAGCAGCACTCTATGCAGGAATCCGTTTGTTGATGGAACACCTGAAAGTAAAAATTATAGACCGTATCCGTTTAGCCGGGGCATTCGGCAGTCACATTGACGTGAAATACGCAATGGTCCTTGGATTGATACCGGATTGTGATTTGCTACAGGTCAGTTCCGCTGGTAATGCGGCCGGAACCGGTGCGAGAATTGCCTTGCTCAATTACGAATCCCGCAAGGAAATAGAAGAAGTAGTGCGGAAGGTTGAAAAAGTGGAAACTGCCGTTGAATCCAAATTTCAGGAGCACTTTGTAAATGCCATGGCTTTTCCGCACAAAACTGATTCCTTCCCAAACCTGGCAAAGGCCGTTGAACTTCCAGACGAAAAGAACATGCAAAACCAGACTGATTCTGAAAATATTCGTAAAAAACGCCGGCGTAGAAAAAATTAATTATCTTTAGTTTACAGTGTAAAGTTGAAGCTTAATAATAGTGTTTTGCAAAAATATTAATTAGTGTATGGTCAACTGAAAAAGTATTTTTTTTGTCATCCCAGACTTGATTCTGGATCCAAATAGTCGATCAGCTCAAACACAATTTATTATACTATCTCAAGAAATTCCGTGGTTACGCAACATTTTCCCTGGAATGGGAAAAAATTTTGAGACTGTTACTACATTTAGTTTATTCGCTTGATAAAAGACAATTTAATTAGAAAACCCTGAGGAGAAACAAAATGGCAAAAAATGGAGGCACCCGGATGGGAGGCAGAAATTCCCGCAAAGCAAAAAGGGCAGCTGAACTTCCTGATAATATGAAACCTGTCCGTCCGGGACTGGAAGGTGGACTCTATAAGCCTTTGAATGAGTCGGATTTGCCTCGTATTCATGAAGCAGTTTTACAAGTTTTGGAAACAATCGGTTTAGGGCAACCCATTCCTTCATGCATTGAAGCTTGCATAGCTGTTGGCTGCACGGTTGCCGAGAATGGACGCTTATTGTTTCCTCGTCAGGTTGTGGAAGATAGTTTGAAAAAAGCCGGACGCAACATCACACTTTATGGGGCGATTCCGAAACACGATATTCAATTGAGTGGGAAAAGAGTTTATTTCGGTACAGCAGGTGCCGCAGTACATATTGTTGATCCTATCAGCCGTGAATATCGTGAATCTACAGTTGCAGATCTTTATGATATTGCACGGCTTTGTGATACTTTGGAGCACATCCATTTTTTCCAAAGGTCTATGGTGTGCCGGGATTTGGAAGATATTCGAGAAATGGATTTAAACACTTGTTACGCTTCTATTTCCGGAACACAAAAGCATGTGGGAACGAGTTTTTCTTTTCCGGAAACAGTCAATGAAGCAATACAAATGTTACATTTGATTTCCGGAAGTGAAACAGCTTGGCGGGAACGGCCTTTTGTAAGTATGTCGTGTTGTTTTGTAGTACCTCCTTTGAAATTTGCCGAAGATGCTAGCGCCTGTTTGGAAGCTGGAGTTCGTGGTGGAATGCCGATTTTATTGCTTTCTGCCGGTCAAGCGGGAGCGACTGCACCAGCAACTTTGGCAAGTAGCATTGTGCAGGAGGTTGCCGAAGTTTTGGCCGGGTTTGTTTATGTCAATGCAATTCAAGAAGGCTCACCTGCAATTTTTGGCACATGGCCTTTTGTTTCTGATTTACGTACAGGAGCCATGAGTGGAGGCAGTGGCGAACAAGCGGTTTTGATGGCCGCTTGCGGTCAAATGGCGCAGTTTTATGATTTGCCTTCTGGAATTGCTGCAGGTATGACGGACTCTAAAATTCCTGATGCACAATCAGGATACGAAAAAGGATACACTGTTTCACTAGCAGCACATTCTGGAGCAAATATGGTGTACGAATCTGTTGGAATGCATGCAAGTTTGTTAGGCTGTTGTCCTGAAAGTTATGTAATCGACAACGATATGCTCGGCGCAATCAATCGTACTGTGCGTGGAATTGAAGTCAATGACGAAACACTGGCCATTGATCCGATTCGCGAAGTTTGTTTGGAAGGCCCTGGTCATTATTTGGGACACGAACAAACTCTCAGCCGGATGCAAACAGATTATCTTTATCCATCCGTCGGAGATCGTGAAAATATCAATAACTGGATAGAACAAGGGTCAACTGATGTGGTGCAACGCGCACGAAAAATAGTTCAGGATACTTTGGAATCGCACTTTCCAAAAAATTGGGATGAGAAGATTGATGAAAAAATTCGGGAACAATTTCCTGTGCGTTTACCGAGAAAGAAGATGAAACAAAAGATTTCTTAATGGAAACCTAAATATTTTGGAGGAAATATAGAAACACACGCAAGAGTCGTCATCATCGGTGGCGGAGCAATGGGCGTGGGTCTGTTGTATCACTTGACAAAAGAGGGCTGGAACGATGTCGTTTTGGTGGAAAAAGGAGAATTGACTTCCGGTTCAACTTGGCATGCCGCTGGATTAATTCCGCATTTTATCGGCTCCTTGAGTATGGCAAAAATCCATTATTACGGCTCAGAACTATACAAAAAACTGGAAGCCGAAACCGGACAAGCCACGGGTTGGCACGGATGCGGTTCGGTGCGGTTGGCCATCAATCAAGACCAAGTCGATTGGTTTCATTATGTCAAAGGCATTCTCGATCAAATCGGCGTGGAATGTCATTTGCTGGGGCCGGATGAAATTAAGAAAGTGCATCCTCTGCTGAACACCGACGGCGTTTTGCTGGGGGCACACACCACAGGAGACGGACACACCGATCCCAGCGGTGTCACAAATGCTATGGCCATCGGCGCCAAAAATCGCGGAGCGCAAATTTACCGCAATAATCGTGTTACGGACATCAATGCTTTGCCTTCCGGAGAATGGGAAGTGGTTACGGAAAACGGAACAATCGTTTGTGAACATTTAGTCAATGCGGCAGGTTCGTTTTGTTCGCAAGTTGCGGAAATGGTGGGACTCAAATTGCCGATGGTCAACATGGTTCATCAATATTTAATGACCGAAAGTATTCCGGAAGTTGCCAAGCTTGCAACCGAACTTCCGGTGGTGCGCGACCCACGATCTTCTTGCTATTATCGGCAGGAGCAGAGCGGTTTGATTATCGGGCCGTATGAAATGCAAGCCGAAGCGTGGGGTTTGAATGGTATCGACTGGGGATTTGACAATGCGCTTTTGCCTCCGGATTTGGAACGCCTTGAACCGCATTTGGCTGAGGCCGCAAAGAGTCTTCCTGTTTTTGAAACTGCCGGAATCAAGAAAGTAGTCAGTGGTCCGATAACGCATACTCCGGACGGAAATTTCTTACTCGGCCCGGCTCCGGGATTACGAAATCATTGGATGTGTTGCGCCGCCAGCATCGGCATCACGCAAGGTCCGGGTTGCGGAAAATATCTGGCGCAATGGATGGTTCACGGACAAACTGAAATCAATGTGCGCGAAATGGATCCGCGCCGTTACGGAGATTGGGCTTGCGGAAAATACACCCTCGATAAATCCATTGACGAATACGAACACATGTATGCCACGCACTATCCCGGTGAATTTCGTTCTGCCGGTCGTCCGGTGCGCACCACTCCGATTTATGAAAAACTGAAATCAATAGGTGCTGTTTTTGCGGAAACTTTCGGTTGGGAACGGGCGAAATGGTTTGACCAAAAAGGCGAAGGTGAGCAATACAGTTTCCGGCGCAATAATTCATTTTCCGCCGTTGCCGAAGAATGTCGGGCAGTGCGGGAAAGAGTCGGTTTGATTGATATGACCAGTTTTGCCAAATATGAAATTTCCGGCAATGACGCAGAAAATTTTCTGAATCGTATTTGCGCCAATCGTATTCCGAAAATCGGCGGTGTGTCCTTAGTTCACATGCTCACAGAATTGGGCGGCATCGAAGGCGAAGCCACCATTACGCGTTTAGAAGATAATTTATTTTATGTCTTATCCGCCGCTGTTGCCGAAATTCACGATTATGACTGGTTTTCACAACACATATTGCCTGAAGAAAATGTAAACATCAGCAACGTCACAGATGATTACGGTGTGTTGGTGCTTACCGGCCCGCGTTCACGAGATGTCCTTTCCAAACTGACGGATGCGGATTTGAGCAACAAAGAATTTCGCTGGATGCGTGGGAAGTCAATCGAAGTTTCCGGAATTCCACTGCACGCCCTGCGGGTTTCTTATGTGGGCGAACTTGGCTGGGAACTGCACCATCCTATGGACAAGATGGTAACGCTTTTTGACGCTATCATGGAAGCCGGGGAGGAATTCGGCATCGCCAACTTCGGCACCTATGCGATGAATTCGTTGCGCATGGAAAAAGCATACAAAGGTTGGGGCAGTGAATTGACCACCGAAGTTACACCTATGGAAGCCGGATTGGATCGTTTCGTCGATTTCAGCAAATGCTTTCTCGGACGCGAAGCCACGCTTTCTAGAAAATTGCTGGGTGTGAACACAAAACTGGTTTATGTTTCTGTGGAAACTGGCGATTCAGATTGTCTAGGCAACGAAACGGTTTTGAATCCGAAAGCTCCTTCTGGCGAAAATATAATCGGCGTCACCACCAGCGGAGCCTACGGACACACCGTCAGTCAAAGTCTTGCATTTGCCTATGTTCAACCTAAATTTGCCGAACCTGGAACTAAATTTGAAATCCGTGTTCTTGGCCATAACTGCTCCGCAACTGTTCTCAAAGAAGCAGCTTATGATCCGCAAAATTTACGTTTGCGTGACGTTTGATTTGAGGTCCTCAATACTGTTGACTGTAGAGGATTTAATGGGTCTTTCCAAGTTGTTTCCTTTTAATAATTTCTTGGTTTTTCCACTTTGATCGAATTATTTCATCGCATTATAACGTGTCTATTCGGCATCCTCATTTGCTAATGTTCTCTCTTCATCCAGAAAACCATCCAGACTCGCCGCTACTTGAGCACCTACCAGAATAACTACCCAGGAAATAAAGATCCAAACGAAAAGTAGTGGTATTATGGCCAGAGCACCATAAATTTCCTTATAAACCGGGAAATGAGTGAAATAAAGGGCAAAGGCGGATTTGGAAAGCTCAAACAAAACTGAGGCGATCATTGCTCCACTTAGAGCACTCCAGAAATGAACGCGGGTGTGTGGTACCAGCAAATAAATCAGCAGGAATGACGAGAAGGATCCTAGATAAGGAAGAAACGCTATAAACAACTTACGGACGGCAAGCAGGGTGTTATCCTCTAAACCGGTTAAAGAGAACAGATAGGAGGTTGTCAGAAGACTGATACCTATCAGAACAGGACCAATAGTCAGTACCACCCAGTATATCGAAAAGGAGACTAGTTGGCGACGGTTTTTGCGTACTCGCCAAATGTGATTCAATGTGTGGTCTATCGAAGAAATCAGCAGCAAGGCCACCAGAAAGAGGGCCACAAGACCTAACGATGTCATATTGGTTGCATTTTCCACAAATCGAATGAGATAGCCCTGAATCGATTCTCCCAGAGTAGGCACAAAATTCTTGAAGACAAATGATTCCACTTCACCCCGCCAATTCTGAAAAACAGGAAAAAGAGAAAAGACCGAAAATATGACCGCAAGCAGCGGTACGATCGAAAGAAGGGTGACAAATGAAAGATATCCGGAGTAGACTATGATCCTGTCTTCTTTAAAACGCTTGAAAAGATATCTGAGATATTTTTTGGTTATTTCAAATGTTGAAGACCAGTCTTTAATCATTTGCTAATCTGTTCTTGTAGTATAAGTTGCATTTCCGGACTATTTTAAGAGAAGCTATTCCAATGCTGTACGATAATACTCAACATCTTCAGTCGGAAGCGGAGAATTCCCCAAAATCAAGTCTGCGGCTTTTTCAGCCAGCATCATCACCGGCGCATAAATGTTTCCGTTAGTTATGTAGGGCATCACGGAAGCGTCAACCACTAGCAGGCTTTCCACTCCGTGAACCTTCATACTTTCCGGATCCACAACTGACATGTCATCTGTCCCCATTTTACAGGTGCAAGATGGATGCAGCGCGGTTTCTCCATCTTTGGCAACCCAATTCAATACTTCTTCGTCACTCTCAACTTGCGACCCGGGTGACAACTCTCCGGCATTGAATTCACCAAAAGCCGGTTGATTCAAAATATTGCGTGCGCAACGCACCGCTTCACCCCACTCCCGACGGTCCTGCTCGGTGGACAAATAATTAAAGCGCAGTTTGGGATAGACTCTAGGGTCAGTGGACTGAATTTTAACTGAGCCTTGCGCATCGGAATACATTGGTCCAACATGGACCTGGTAACCATGTCCTGCTCCGGGAGATGATCCATCATAACGTATAGCAAGAGGTAAAAAGTGAAACATGATGTTTGGGTATTTTTCGTGTTCGTTACTGCGGATGAAACCTCCTGCCTCAAAATGATTGGTGGCGGCCGGACCTTTGCGGTGAAAAAGCCATTGATAACCGATCAAGGGTTTGTTCCACCATTTTAAAGCCGGAGCCATGGATACAGGTTTTTTACAGGCATATTGAATATAAACCTCTAAATGATCCTGCATATTTTCCCCCACTCCCGGCAAATCCTGAACAATTTCAATTCCAAGTTTTTTCAGTTCATCAGCATTTCCGATTCCGGAAAGCTGCAAAAGCTGCGGGGAGTTTATTGCCCCTCCACAACAAATGATCTCTCCAGCATATACTTTTTCTGAACGTCCCGGACTCCTGGAAAACTCCACTCCAACAGCACGTGATGAAGACTCGGGGTTTTTTCCTTCAAATAGAATTTTGGTGGTCAGTGTCCGGCACTGAACCGTGAGATTCGGACGCTTTTTAACCGGATGCAGATATGCCCGTGCCGCACTCATTCGCCGTCCGCGATGTATGTTCCGGTCAAAACGTGCAAAACCTTCCTGTTTGTAACCGTTAACATCGTCCGTTAATGGATAACCTGCTTCCTGTACGGCTTCAAAAAATGCACTGAACAAAGGATTTTCGCATGGCCCTCTTTCCATAATCAATGGTCCGTCAGCGCCCCGGAAATCATCACCGCCTGCCAAACAATTTTCCATACGTTTGAAATAGGGCAGACAGTGTGCGTAATCCCAGTTTTTCATGCCGGCGTCGCCGGCCCAGCGCTGGTAGTCCATCGGATTTCCGCGCTGGAAAATCATACCGTTAATACTGCTTGAACCACCCAGAACTTTACCACGCCCATGGAAAATGCGCCTGTTGTTCATGAAAGGTTCCGGTTCTGATTCATAACACCAATCGTAGTATTTGTTGCCGATAGGAAATGTTAAGCCTGCAGGCATGTGGATAAAAATGTCCCAGATATAATCCGGCCGGCCTGCTTCCAGTACTAAGACTTTGTGTGAAGGATCCTCGCTCAAACGGTTAGCCAATGCACAACCGGCGGAACCACCGCCAATGATGACTGTATCGTAAATACTTTTTGGCATGCAGTAACTTTATTTAGCTTGGTTGATTATTCATCATGTTCATTTAACTGCACCTGGAAAAGACTGCCAAAGTTTTCCGGACAATCCTGAATACCAGCTAAACGGAGTAAATGCCAGGCCAGAGCGTGATTGCTTGAGGTGACAGGTTTACCCAGACGTGCTTCTGCCGTTTCGATAATTGATGCTACCCGCAAATTTGTGCAAGAAACAAATACACCATCACAATCATCGCGAGCACCAATCTTTTCAATTGCCTCAAGAATTGATTCTGGGTCAATACGACCGACAACAAAATCGTCAGATTCAAAAAAAGATCCTGTTACTGGAATTTCAAAGCCGGAAACTAGAAGATTATCTCGCATTGTAGTAGTAATTCCTGGATCGTATGGAGTAAGAAAAGCAACGCGCTTGACTCCAAGTGCTTGTAAAGCAGCTTTACAGGCAGTCAAGGGATTTGAGGTAGGTACATCGGGATGTACAACTTGGATCGCCTTTTCAACATTTTTTTCACCAATAATAGTTGAACCAGAAGTACAGCCATAGCCGATTACATCAAAATTGAATAAGGCAGGAAGCAAAGCAGCAGCAACCGGTAATTCTTCTTCCATGTTAGCCAGGTTTTCCTTCGTTACTTCCATTTCGTTGGGAATGCGTGAATGATAAAGCGCGACACCTGCCAAATTTAATAAATTAGCAAATTCATGTTCCAGAGTTTGATCTGTTCGAAGTACAATAATACCGATATTTGCACGGTTTCCCAGGCCTGTATCAGTCTTAAACTCTAATTCTAAAATACTATTTTGACTCATCTTGGAAGATCCACTTAGGTGTAAACAAATAAAACGAAGCCTTTTTAGAACAATTCAAAGACAAATATGAAATCTAAGAACTTAGGTGAGGATGTAACAGGGATACTAACAATCATTTTTCTCAAGCACAAGGCGGAACCAATCAAGTTAATAAACGAATACATATGACGGTCTCGCAATAAGTCTGAAATCAACACTGGAATTTCGATCATAGGGAGGAATCTTCATGATATTAGTTTAGTAGTTTGTTCAGGATTTCTCGCTTCGTTCTAAATGACACGGTTTTTGGTCTTTAGAGGACGGCCTCATATATTCACAGAAATAACGCAATAATCCGGGATCTTTTATTAAGAATGTCTGGTCATCAGTATTAAATCGGAACTATTGATTCTTATATTTTGCATTTAGGAACTCATAGTTCCGTTTTTGTAGATCAGCAAAGATGATGATCTAGTTTAATCAATTAGTATTTATGTATATAATATTATTAGTTATTTAATTACAAATTCTTGTATTTGCGCGATAATACTTTTTAGATGCCTATTTTTAGCCAATACTTCACTTAATTTAGCAGAACTGTAAGTTCCTGTGTTTTAATATAATATAATTTTATATTGTATTTTCAATGTTTTATAGTTTGGCATCGGGTATGCAAAATAGACAGATCGTGTTGATTCAGAATACCTGATAAAGATTACTATAAAATAAACGAAACATTTCCTTCAATATTGAAATAGGCAATTTTGTTTACAACAACTTCTATTACACAGGGCCGATTATTTGCCATTATCGCAGGAGTGCTATGGAGTACCGGAGGCCCACTGATACGATTGTTGGAGGGTGCTTCTGAGTGGCAATTTTTATTTTACCGCTCAATGGCATTAGTAACTGCTCTGTTTTTACTGATAAGAATTAAAAGTCCAAATACCATAACTCAGTTTAAAAAAGCCGGGATTGCGAGTGTAATTGGAGGACTGTTTCTCTCTTTAGCTTTTGTTACGTTTGTTTTTTCAGTCACTCATACAACGATTGCAAACACTCTTTTTATGTTGAGTTCCGCCCCTTTCATTGCCGGATTATTTGGGTGGATTTTATTAAGAGAGAGGATTGATAAAACTCAATGGACAGCCATGACAGCAGCCGCTATTGGCATCCTGTTCATGATCCAGGATGGATTGTCGGGAGATACACTTTTTGGTAATTTAACTGCTTTTGCAGCTGCAGTAGGTTTTGCGGGTTTTACCGTTTCGCTGCGCTGGGGAAAAAATGAAAATATGTTGCCCGCTGTTTGTTATGCAGGACTGTTTACGGTATTTTTCAGTGCGTTTGCAGCAGTGATTTTAAACGATGGACTTTCTATCTCGCGTAACGATTTATTTATAGCCACAGGATTTGGAGCATTTGGGCTGGGCTTAGGAATGGTTTTGTATGTTGCAGGATCACACAAAATGCAAGCGGCAGAATTGGTTTTACTCAGTTTGTTAGAAATTATTTTGGGACCGATTTGGGCTTGGATGTTTTTTAGTGAATTACCGACATCGTTGACCATGATTGGAGGCGTAATTTTGCTCTCAGCGATTCTCTTTCAGACTTTTTCAGGAATGGAAATATTTCAAAAAAAACTTCAAACTGTGACAGTCAAAACAATGCAATAATTGGATAAATCATGGCAGATCTAAAACATAGAGGTCGTACCGGACGTTCCGGTGGTGGAAGAGCAGCAAAACAAGCCGAGCGAAGTGCCCCGGTGACGAAAGGAGTTCCGTACATTACCCGCAAAGTTCCAGTTTATGAGGTATTGGATGAGGAAGGATTGTCCTTGATTGAAAACAATGCGGAAACTATTTTGCAGGAAATTGGTGTTGAATTCCGAGGCGACGCTGAAGCTTTGCAAATGTGGAAAACAGCTGGAGCGGATATTGACGGTGAGCGTGTTAGGATTCCCAAAGGATTATGCAAAAAATTGGTTCAGGACAGTGCCCCAGCAGAATTTACGCAACACGCCAGAAATCCGGAAAGAAACGTCCGGATCGGTGGAAAAAACATGGTTTTGGTCCCGGCTTACGGTTCACCGTTTGTACGGGATTTAGAGAAAGGAAGGCGTTATGCCACGCTTGAAGATTTTCAGAATTTCGTAAAACTTGCTTATTCGACTCCGTATTTGCACCATTCCGGAGGAACGATTTGCGAACCGGTGGATTTGCCTGTCAACAAACGGCATTTTGACATGGTTTACACGCACATGCGTTACAGCGACAAACCGTTCATGGGTTCGGTCACTGCACCGGAACGGGCGCAAGATACAGTCGATATGGCAAAGGTTTTATTTGGTGAAGAATTTGTACAAAATAACACGGTCATCACCAGTTTGATCAACGCTAATTCACCGTTGGTTTGGGACGCAACCATGATCGGCGCATTGAAAGTTTATGCCCTAAATAATCAGGCTTGCGTGGTTTCTCCATTTTGCATTGCCGGAGCCATGTCGCCCGTTACGGTGGCGGCAACAGCGGCACAGCTTTATGCAGAAGCACTTTCCGGAATGGCTTTCGCACAGTTGGTTCGTCCGGGTGCGCCTGTGATTTTCGGCACATTTTCCAGTTCGATGTCGATGCAGTCCGGTGCACCTACTTTCGGTACTCCGGAACCGCAATTAGTGCTTTATATTGTAGCTGCTTTGGCGCGGCGTTTGGGTGTTCCTTTCCGAAGCGGCGGCGGTTTAAATAGTGGAAAAATCGCTGACGCGCAAGCGGCTTATGAAGCGGCCAACACTTTGCAGCACGCCATGCTCGCCGGAGTAAATTTCATGCTCCACACCGCAGGTTGGCTTGAAGGAGGATTGTCGATGGGTTACGAAAAATTCATCATGGACATTGATCAAGCCGGAATGATTCACGAATTTCTCAATGGCGTTGATCTTTCCGAGAACGGTCAGGCATTGGATGCGATTCGCGAAGTCGGCCCCGGAAAACACTTTTTGGGATGCGACCACACACGAGCCAATTTTGAAACAGCGTTTTTCCGTTCCAGCGTTGCCGACAACAACAGCTTTGAACAATGGGAAGCCGACGGCGGTTTAGATACGGCACAACGAGCCAATAAAATTTGGAAAAAAATGCTCAATGATTATGAAATGCCGCCCATCGATCCCGCAGTCGATGAAGCACTTTTGGCCTTTATCCGTCAAAGAAAAGAATCATTTCCGGATGCAAATTATTGAGAATAATGAGTACAGCTGATCCACTTTTGCAGCCGTTTCAACTCAAGCATTTACGCTTGAAAAATCGGATTATAAGCACCAGCCACGAACCTGCTTATTCCGAAGACGGATTGCCCAAAGAACGCTACCGGCTCTATCACGAGGAAAAAGCCAAAGGCGGAATTGCGATGACGATGTTCGGTGGTTCAACTTTGGTTGCTCCGGATTCGCCTCCGGTGTTTGGGAATTTGTATGCAGGAAATGACAAAATCATTCCGTTCTTTCAAGAAATGGCGGACGGCGTACACAAACACGGTGCGGCATTGATGTGTCAAATCACACACTTGGGGCGTAGAAGTGTTTCCAATGCCGGGGACTGGCTGCCGATTGTCGCTCCGTCTTGTGTGCGGGAAGAGGTGCATCGCGGTTTTCCGAAAATTATGGAGGAATCCGATATTCGTCGCATTGTTAAAGCCTACGGCGCGGCGGCAAAACGCTGTCAACTTGGCGGATTGGACGGTGTGGAAATCGAGGCTTATGGGCATTTGTTCGATGCTTTTTGGATGAAAAGAACAAATTTCCGGACAGACCGTTACGGCGGCAGTTTGGAAAATCGAGTTCGATTTTCTTTGGAAGTTTTGGAGGAAATCCGTAAACAAGTCGGCAACGATTATATTGTCGGAATCCGGATGGTCTTTGACGAGGGCTTGGATGAAAACTTAGCAGGCGGTTTGCGTTTGGAAGAAGGTCTAAAAATTGGTGAAATGTTGGTTGAAACCGGTGCGTTGGATTTTATAAATATCATCAAAGGTCACATCGACACAGAAGAAGGAGAGTCACTGGTTTTGCCGAGCATGGGCATACCGGCGGCTCCGTATTTGGAATTTGCCGGAGCCATAAAACGTGAATTTGAATTGCCGGTTTTTCATGCCGCCCGCATTAACGAAGTAGCAACGGCACGACACGCGTTGCGGGAAAATTTGCTTGACATGGTCGGCATGACACGTGCGCACATGGCCGATCCTTACATTGTGGCAAAAATTGAATCCGGAGAAGAAGACCAAATCCGGCCTTGTGTCGGCATGGGTTATTGTTTGGATCGTTTGTACGAAAATAATGATGCACTTTGCGCCCACAATCCTGCGACCGGACGCGAAAAAACTATGCCACATTTTGTGCCGAAAACTTCCGGAAGTGTGCGGAAAATTGTCGTAATCGGCGCCGGGCCTTCCGGACTGGAAGCCGCTCGTGTTTGTGCAGAACGGGGACATTCAGTCGTTTTATTTGAAGCAAATGATCGACCTGGCGGACAATTGCTTTTGGCTGCAAAAATACAGCGGCGACGAGAAATCATCGGAATTGTCGATTGGCTTTTTACGGAAGTGCAACGGCTCGGTGTTGAGGTACGTTTCAATTGTTACGCCGAAGCTTCCGAAATTTTGGCCGAAATTTCGGACGTTGTGATTGTGGCAACCGGAGGTTTGCCGAACACAGAATTTTTGCGGGAGGGCGCAGATTTGGTGGTTCCGAGTTGGGACATTTTGGCGGGAAGTGTGAAACCGAAAAATAACATTTTGCTCTTTGACGACAACGGCCAGCATCCCGGAATTTCCTGTGCTGAATTTTTGGCAAAGCGAGCCTCACATCCGGAAACAAATCTTGAATATGTGACTCCGGAACGCACCATTGCGCCGGATGTCGGCGGCACAAATTATCCCGCGTATTTGCGTGCGCTTTACTTAAATGAAGTGACGATCACTCTCAATCATCGTTTAACTGAAGTTCGCCGTAACACTTCCGGATTGCTCGCCACACTTTACAACGAATACACGCATTCCAACATTGAACGCACAGTCGAGCAAATCGTTGTCGAGCACGGAACTTTACCGCTGGATGAACTTTATTTTGAACTGCGTGAACAATCGAGCAATGGTGGTGAAATTGATTTGGAAGCCTTGATTTCCGGAAATGCGCAAAATTTGGTGAATAATCCGGAAGGGGATTTTCAGCTATTTCGGGTCGGTGATGCGGTTGCCAGCCGGAATGTTCATTCAGCCATTTATGATTCTTTGCGCTTGTGCAAGGATTTGTAAAAGGTTTGCCAAAAACTCACAAAAACTCAAAAAAACAAAAGATCGATTTTTGTGAGTTTTTGTGAGTTTTTGTCGAAAAATATAATTTCGCAATTTAATCAACCTCAAGGAGAATATTATGAGCGAAGAACAAGACTTAATTGAAGACGAAGAATTAGATCTATCCACTTTGCCGGACGACGAACTCGTTCTGCAAATGCACGATGATCTCTATGATGGACTCAAGGAGGAAATCGAGGAAGGGACAAATATTTTACTTGAACGCGGATGGGGACCGGACAAAGTACTCAGCGACGCGCTTGTGGAAGGAATGCGCATCGTGGGCATTGATTTTCGGGATGGTATTTTGTTTGTTCCGGAAGTCTTGCTTTCAGCAAATTCTATGAAAGGCGGAATGAAGATTTTAAGGCCTTTACTCGCTGAAACCGGGGCACCTCCTGTGGGCAAAGCCGTGATCGGCACGGTTAAAGGCGACATCCACGACATCGGCAAAAATCTAGTAGGTATGATGTGGGAAGGCGCTGGTTTTGAGGTGATTGACATTGGCATCAATAATCCGGTGGAGAATTATTTGGAGGCCATTGAAGAACACAAACCCAATATTTTAGGCATGTCGGCTTTACTCACAACTACCATGCCTTATATGAAAGTGGTTATTGAAGAGTTAGTCAATCAGGGTATCCGTGACGATTTGATTGTACTGGTAGGAGGAGCACCTTTAAACGAAGAGTTTAGCCTGGCAATCGGTGCCGATGCATATTGTAGGGACGCTGCGGTGGCCGTTGAAACAGCCCAGTCAATGATTTCTCAACGTCGTGAAACAACAAAGGAAAAGGCTGCAGCATAAATTAGTTGAAAAACTGATGATACCTGAAATAAAATTACGCCGTCGTGGCCGGAAATATCAGTTGGATAAAACCAAAAAACAGGCTCTTCATCAGGATATGTGGGCGGAACGCCAGGAGCCTTCCGACAAAATACTGATTTTGGCTTGTGGGGCACTGGCAAAAGAAATATCCGCTTTGATTCGTCTGAATGGTTGGTCTCATTTGAAAACCAGATATTTACCTGCAATTTTACATAATACACCCGAAAAAATTACTGAACAATTACGGATGGTTTTGCAAAGCTCTCAAACTAAATTTTCCAAAATTTTTATCGGTTATGCCGATTGTGGAACGGGAGGTAAAATAGATTCTCTGTTGGATGAATTTGATGTCCAGCGTTTACCGGGAGCACATTGTTATGAGTTTTTTACTGGGAAGCAGACATTTGCTGAAATTATGGAGGAAGAAATCGGCAGTTACTTCCTCACCGATTTTTTGGTGAAAGCATTTGAAAAGCTGGTCTGGCAGGGCATGAAGATCGACCGACATCCGGAACTCCTGCCAATCTACTTTAAGCATTACAAGAAACTGGTGTACCTGGCACAATCAGAGAATCAGGAATTACAAACACAGGCCTACGAAATTGCAGGGCGTTTAGGTCTGGTATACGAAAAACGTTTCACTGGTTACGGTGAGCTGGAACACTCTTTGGCCGCGCTGGCGGCAACATGATAATATGGCAAAAAAAACAATAATATTTTGGCGTGATATTCCGTCGCAGGTTGTAGTTAAAGAGGGACGTACTAAAGGAAAAACTCAGTTATCCAAACGCTTTATGGTTGCCATAGACAAGGCCGCGATGCGTGCCGGACGTCAGGGAAGTGACGAGTACCTTGAAGATTGGCGGCGGCAAATTGAAACTTGTCAAGGCGACCCGCAAACTATCGCAGACACGACTGCTGAAGAACTGGAAACCAGTTTTTCTGACGAAGTTCTTAAAATACTTGTTAAAAACAAAGGTTTAAAAAATACTGAAACCTGAAAATTAAAATAAATAGAAATGACAGATACAGTAATAAGTTCTGCAAGTAAAGAAGTCATAATTGGTTTTAACCGTCCGTTCGTGATGATTGGTGAACGCATCAATCCGACCGGCCGTAAAATGCTGTCAAAAGAAATGGCGGGAGGTGATTTCAGCCGCGTGGAACAAGACACGCTGGCACAGGTTGCCGCTGGAGCACACATGCTGGATGTGAATGCAGGAATTCCATTAGTCGACGAACCAAAAATATTGGCTGACACAATCAAACTGGTGCAGTCACTGACCGATCTTCCCCTTTCAATCGACTCTTCAATTGTTGCGGCACTGGAAGCCGGACTTGAAGTTTATCAAGGTAAAGCATTATTAAATTCGGTAACTGGGGAAGAGGAACGGCTTGAGGTGGTTTTGCCGTTGGTTAAAAAATACGGTTGTGCGGTGGTGGCCATTTCCAACGATGAAACCGGAATCTCCGAGGATCCAGATGTGCGTTTTGAAGTGGCAAAAAAAATTGTGGAACATGCTGCAGATTACGGAATTCCAAGTTCCGATATAGTAGTTGATCCGTTGGTGATGCCTATTGGAGCCGTCAATTCAGCGGTACGACAAGTGATGAGTTTGGTAAGGCGGTTACAGGATGAACTCAAAGTCAACACTACTTGCGGTGCCTCAAACGTCAGTTTTGGCTTGCCCAATCGCCACGGAGTGAATGCGGCATTTTTGACAATGGCAATTGCTGCCGGACTGACTTCAGCTATAACTAATCCACTCCACGATTCGGTTATGCAAGCCGTAATGGGTGCAGATGTAATGATGGGGAATGATCCACATTGCCAGAAATGGATTAAGAAATACCGGGAACCTGTTGCAGAAGGAGAAAACGGAGGGAAACGGGAGAGAAGGCGTGCAAGAGTCAATCGAGGATAAATGTGTATAAAAAACAAGAGGCAAAATGAATATTAGTGTATTTGATCTGTTCAAAATTGGAATTGGGCCTTCAAGTTCACATACTGTAGGTCCAATGTACGCAGCAAAACAATTTTTGTTTAATTGTATGGAGCAGTTTCCACTAACTAAAATTTACTCGGTCAAAATTGAGTTGTTTGGTTCTCTTGCACTGACTGGCAAGGGACATGGCTCTGACACAGCAATTCTACTGGGACTAGAGGGTGAAGAACCAGCTTCTGTTGAACCAGAACAAATACCAAACCGCTTAAAACGTATCAGGAAAAACAGAACTTTGTGCCTAATGAATGAACATAAAATTTATTTTGAAGAAGAGAAGTCTTTTATCTTTAAATATGAAGATTTATTGCCGCACCACTCAAATGGAATGAGATTCACTGTTTTTGATGATGACAGCACAAAATTACGAGAAGAAAATTTTTATTCAGTAGGTGGTGGATTTATCTTGAATACAAAAGAAATTCAAAACGATAATGAAGATTTTGGTGCTCAAATTCCATTTCCTTTTCGGACATGCGAAGAGCTTTTTGAGCACTGCACAAAAACTGGTATGACATGCAGGGAATTGATGTGGATCAATGAACAAACATGGCGTTCAGAATCTGATATTTGGGAGGGACTGCTTGAAATTTGGGGAGTAATGCAGGAATGCACACAGCACGGAATGTCCTCAACTGAGACACACCTTCCGGGTGGACTGAACGTACGCAGACGCGCTCCGGAATTATATAAGGAATTAGTGGACAACCCTGAAACTTCACCTGCAGAAATGATGGATTGGGTGAGTTTATTTGCCATGGCTGTCAATGAAGAGAATGCTGCCGGAGGAAGAATAGTAACAGCCCCGACGAATGGCGGAGGTGGAGTTATTCCTGCGGTTATGCACTATTGCCATCGTTTCCGATCGGAATTTAACGAAGACGAAATCATTACATTTTTGCTCACGGCCGCAGCAATAGGCATCCTTTTCAAAGAAGGCGCTTCTATATCTGCAGCAGAAGTCGGATGCCAGGGAGAAATTGGAGTTGCCTGTTCCATGGCTGCAGGAGGACTCGCCGCGGTAATGGGATGTACTACCAGCCAAATCGCAAACGCAGCGGAAATCGGAATGGAACATAATTTAGGCCTGACCTGTGATCCCGTTGGCGGCCTTGTTCAAATTCCGTGTATTGAACGCAATGCGATGGGAGCTATAAAAGCTATAAATGCTGCAAGGTTGGCAAAACGTGGTGACGGGAACCATATTATTTCACTTGATAAAGTGATCAACACAATGCACAAAACCGGCAAAGATATGATGCATATTTACAAGGAAACTTCATTAGGTGGACTTGCAGTCAATATACCTGAATGTTGAACTGGAAGGTAAATTTCAAAGAATGAGTGATGAATCGAAAGGTATGATCTTAGGAGTTTTGGGTGTGACCGCATTTGGTTTGACACTGCCTGTCACTCGTTTTATTATCCCTTACTTTGATCCTGTTTTCATAGGTTTAGGACGAGCTGTAATTGCTTCATTAGTAGCCGCAGTGCTACTGATAATAACAAAGCAGAAAAGACCAAATCGCCACCAGTTCCACCAGCTTATAGTTGTAGCATCGGGTGTGGTTATCGGTTTTCCCATTTTAACCGCATGGGCAATGCAAACAGTTCCAGCATCTCACGGAGGAGTAGTCCTGGGTGTGCTGCCTTTGGCGACAGCAGTCGCTGCTGCAGTGGTTTCCAATGAAAAACCATCTGTAGGTTTTTGGATTTGCGGACTTGCCGGAAGTGCAATAGTCATTTTATATACACTTCTGCAGGGCTTCGGGAGTTTCCAGTTTGGTGATTTTTTACTAATTGGAGCAATCGTGAGTGCTGCAATAGGTTATGCTTTAGGAGGAAAGCTCTCAAAAGAACTTGGTGGCTGGCAGGTGATTTGTTGGGCCCTGGTGATTTCGTTTCCTTTCATTGTGGTTCCAGCGTGGCTTGAAGCTCCACAAACAAATATTGACAGTCTGCCTTTGAGTGTGCTTTTAAGTTTTTTATATTTAGCCTTGATCAGCCAGTTGTTTGGTTTTTTCCTCTGGAACAAAGGTCTTGCTTTAGGAGGAATATCACGTGTCAGTCAAACACAATTATTACAACCTTTTGTAACTTTAGTTGCTTCTGCCTACTTGATCAACGAGACGGTTGATTTACAAACTATCGTCTTTGCGTTTTTGGTTATCGGGACCGTCGCAATTGGTAAAAAAATGCCTGTTTATGAACGTTGAGAAGAAATTATTGATTTGGAATTTAACTTATAAAATATTTTAACTTTTTATATTTATCATTAGTATGAAAACAGACCTAAATATATTGGAAGACCTCTATCCTGAAATGCCCAGCATTCCGTCTGATATTGAAATATCACAAAACGCGGTCATGAAACCAATAGCTGAAATTTCTCAGCTACTCGGGGTAAAATCTAATGATCTTGAGCAATACGGCAAATATAAAGCTAAAATCGAAGACACGCTCTGGGAAAGCATCAAAAACAATCCGGACGGCAAGCTTATTCTTGTTACTGCAATCACACCTACACCGGCAGGTGAAGGAAAAACTTGTACTTCCATTGGTCTGGCACAAGCCTTCGGACAACTTGGTGTAAAACACGCCCTCGCTTTACGGGAACCAAGTATGGGGCCGACATTTGGCATCAAAGGAGGTGCTGCAGGTGGCGGTTATTCCCAGGTTCTGCCTATGGAAGATATTAACATGCACTTTACCGGTGATCTTCATGCAATTGCAGCTGCACATAATTTATTGTCTGCCGTTCTGGACAACTCAATGCACTTCGACAACCCGCTAGAGATAGATCCTGAAAAAGTGACTTGGAGACGCACAATTGATTTATGTGACAGACAACTCCGTAATGCTGAAGTAGGACTTGGTTCAAAATTCGATGGGTTTCCCCATCAAACCGGTTTCGATATTGTAGCTGCATCGGAAGTAATGACAATCATGGCCCTGGCACAGGACACAGAAGATTTACGCGAGCGGCTTGGACGAATTGTTGTGGCCTACAACACTTCGGAAAAACCAGTTTATGCTCGTGAATTAAACTGTATAGGTTCTTTGTGTGTAATCCTGAAAGATGCCTTAAAACCGAACCTTGTACAAACCTGTGAGCACACTCCGGTTTTTGTACACTGTGGACCTTTTGGTAACATTGCCCATGGTTCAAACAGTGTCAGGGCTACACGCTTGGCTCTTAAACTTGCACCATACGTGGTGACAGAAGCAGGTTTTGCGGCCGATTTAGGTGCAGAAAAGTTTGTTAACATCAAGTGCCGTCAGGCCGGATTAAAACCCAATGCCGCAGTTTTGGTCGCCACTATCAGAGCCTTGAAGTATCACGGTGGTGTTGAAAAAGATGATTTAAAAATTGAGAATCTTGAGGCTTTAAAAACAGGTTGTGAAAATTTAAAAACACATGCAGAAAATGTTCAGAAATATGGACTGCCTGTGGTAGTTGCCATCAACCGTTTTCCAACAGATACTCCTGCAGAGTTGGAAATCGTAAGCAAGTATTGTGAAGAAATTGGTGTTGAAAGTTCACTCAGCGAAGTTGTCGCGAGAGGTGGCGAAGGTGGACTTGATTTGGCAAATAAAATTAAGCGTATAGTTGACGAAACACCAGGCACACCAAATTTTTATTATAAAAACACAGATCCAATTAAGCGTAAAATTGAAACTGTTGCCCGTGAAATTTACCGGGCTGATGGTGTTGATTTCACTGAAGAAGCTGAAGCTTCAATTCTACGCCTGGAAGAAAATGGTTTAGCAGACTGGCCGATTTGTATGGCAAAAACGCAAGCCTCGCTTTCAGATGATCCTAAAAAACGCAATGCACCACGTGGATGGCGTTTACAGGTTCGTGAAGTGAAGGTCTCAAACGGAGCAGGTTTCATTGTGGCTCTAACAGGAAAGATGATGCTGATGCCGGGAATGCCGAGAGAATCGGCTGTGCAACTTATCGACATAGATTCGGAAGGACGTATCACCGGACTGTCCTGATTTAATAAACAACAAAAATAGAGTTTTAAATACTACTTATTTCAGCCGTATTATATGGAGGAAAAACTAAGTTATACCATCCGATTAAAAAATGTTGTTGTTTACGGATTTCATGGAGTCCATCCTGAGGAAAAAACCCTGGGACAGCGTTTTGAAATAGATTTGGAATACAGGCTGAAAAATCCGGCAGATCCCTGGAAAGATGAAGAACACTCTACTATCTCTTATGTGAACGCACACAGTATTATAAGTCGAGTCTGCTCAGAGAAAAGTTTTAATTTGATAGAGACCCTTGGCAACCGGATTATTGAAGAAATGAGAGAGAGCTATTTGGTGGACTTCATCGTTGTACGTATCCGAAAACCATCTGTACCTATTCAGGGTATATTGGATTACGTGGAAGTAGAAGTGGTCTGGCAGGCAGAATCAGAATAGGTATTAAATGAACAATTGTAATGACAGATATTTACGAATTTCTTGATGCTAACAATGTTTCTTACGAACGTCATGACCATCCGGCAGTTTTTACAGTGGAGGAGTCCAAAATACTTTCTCCGGAATTGAACGGAGCATCCACAAAAAATTTATTCTTGCGGGACAAAAAAGGCATCCGGCATTTTTTGGTAACTGTTCCGGAAGATAAAAAAGTTGACCTCAAAGCCTTGTCTTCCGCATTGGATTCATCCCGTTTGAGTTTTGCGTCTCCGGAACGCTTGAAAACGCATTTGGGTATTGATCCGGGTTCGGTTAGTTTGTTGGCTTTGGCGAACGATAGCGAAAATAATGTGGAGGCTTTCATTGACCAGGAAATTTGGGAAGATGAAGCAATTTTGTGTCATCCGTTGGTCAATACCAGCACCTTGGTGGTTCCTCGCAAAGACATGAAATTATTCCTCGAAAAAACCGGACATGGAGTGCGGTTGATTGAAGTACCGGTTGGTGGCTAAACACCGGAATCTAATATTTTGCTTGCTGAATATTTTGTAAAACTGTTGTGCAGAAATTAATTTAATAAAACAACCATTAATTAAGAAGGGAATAAATGAACAAAAAAGCAGATGCCATTATCATTGGAGCCGGAGTGATCGGTTCCTCGGTTGCGTTTGAATTGGCGAAACGCGGTTACAAAACACTCAACATCGACAAATTGCCGACATCCGGATACGGTTCAACGAGTAATTCATGTGCCATTGTGCGAGCACATTATTCAACTTGGGACGGAGTTGCGATGGCCTACGAAGGTTTTTTTTATTGGGACGATTGGGCGAATTATTTGGGAGTCGAAGACGAGCGTGGAATGATAAAATATATGAAAACTGGTTCCATAATATTCAAACTTCAGGGAGAGGATCACAGCAAAAAATCTTTGAAATATTTTGAGGAAATTGGCGTTGAACACGAAATATGGGACCTGGATAAATTGAAGGAACGGATGCCTATTTATTCGCATGACCAATATGACGGCACCACCCGTCCGGATGATGATGACCACTTTTTTGACAAAACCGGAAAAAAAATCGAAGGTGCGGTTTTCACTCCGGGTTCCGGATATGTCAGTGATCCGCAACTGAGTTCGCACAATTTGCAGGTGGCTGCAGAAGCCAACGGCGGAGAATTTTTGTTCAACAACGAAATTAAGGAAATTCGCCAGGAGGATGGAAAAGTGCTTGGGGTTACACTCAAAACCGGAGAACAAATTGATGCACCTATTGTAGTCAATGTAGCCGGGCCGCATTCTTTTGTGATAAACCGTATGGCAGGTGTTGAGGAAGAAATGAACATTAAAACCAAAGCGTTACGTCACGAAGTACATCATGTACCTTCACCTGAAGGCTTTGATTTTGAGAAAGACGGCTTTCATACTTCTGATGGAGACAATGGCATTTATTTCCGCCCGGAAACCGGAAACACTATTCTCATCGGCAGTGAAGACCCACTATGCGATCCTAAAGAATGGATTGAAGATCCGGATAATTACAACAATGAAGTTACGGAATCCCAATGGAGGGCCCAGGTTTACCGTTGTGCACGCAGAATTCCGGACTTGAAAATTCCTTCACGGACAAGTGGAGTGGTTGATTTGTATGATGTTTCTGACGATTGGATTCCGATTTATGACAAATCTGCCCTGAGAGGTTTTTACATGGCCATCGGCTCCAGCGGCAACCAATTCAAAAATGCTCCGGTTGCCGGACACTGTATGGCAGAGTTGATTGATGCTTGTGAAAAAGGACACGATCATGATGCAAATCCTCTGAAAGTCAAAACGGTTTATACGGGTTTGGAACTCAATATGGGATTTTATTCCCGCAACCGTGAAATCAACCCGAACAGTAGTTTTTCGGTGAATGGTTGATGCAAGAGGTTGAGCAGTGAAAACCAAACACTTACAGGAAGCAATGTGCGGATGGAGACATGATTTTCATCTCCATCCGGAACTGGGTTTCAAGGAACACCGGACTGCGGAAAATGTTGCTGATTTACTGGAAGAATTTGGGATTCAGATTCATCGGGGAATTGGCGGAACAGGCATTGTCGGCATTTTGCAATCGGGCGACGGAACACGGAGTATCGGACTCCGGGCAGACATGGACGCTTTGCCGATTACTGAGTCGGGCACTTGCGAGTATCGTTCTCAGCATGACGGAGTGATGCACGCCTGCGGACACGACGGCCACACCTCCATGTTGTTGGGAGCCGCAAAATATCTTGCCGATTCAGGGGATTTTAATGGAAAAATTGTTTTCATTTTCCAACCCAATGAAGAACACGGGTTGGGTGCTCCGGCCATGATTAAAGACGGACTGTTTGAGCAGTTTGAGGTAGATGATGTTTACGGAATTCACAATATTCCGGGAATGCCGATCGGGTCTTTTGCAATGCGTTCCGGAGCAATTACGGCAAGTGAAAGTTTGTTTGAAATCAATATCAAGGCGCAGGGAGGACACGCCGCTTTGCCGCACATGGGCGTTGATGCGATTATCGTTGCCACAGAAATCGTGCAATCATTACAAACTATTGTCTCCCGTAAACTGAATCCCAGTTTGAACGGTGTGGTTTCCGTGACAGAATTTATCACCGACGGAAGCCGTAACATTCTACCCGGTTCAGCGATTTTGCGTGGTGATGCCCGCGCACTCAGCCATCAGGTCAACGAAACGATTGAAGCACGCATGAGGCAAATCGTGGAAGGGATAAGTCTGGCCCACGGTGTTAGTGCGGAAGTTCAGTATGAAACGGTATTTCCATCTGTAATCAATTCACCTGCTCCTGTTCTTGCCGCTCAGCAAGCCGCATCAGAAGTGGTCGGTTCGGCGGCGGTTGATGCCGATTGCGAACCAAAACTATTCTCTGAAGATTTTGCACACCTGGCGGCGGCCAAGCCGGGATGTTTTGTGTTGATGGGCAACGGAACTCAGGGGGAGAATGCACGGCCTTTACATTCTTCTGATTATGATTTTAATGACGAAGCATTAACCGTTGGTTCATCATTTTGGGTGCAATTGGTTGAACAACAATTATCCAAGAGCGCAGTGTAATGTTTGCGGAAAGAATGGAACGTCTGCGTGCCCGCTTAGCCGAAACCGATGTAGATGTGGCGTTGATTACCGATGACGACAGTGTTTATTATTTCACCGGTTTTTACGACTATCTGCACATGGAGTTTGGCCGCCCGACGAAGTTAGCGGTTTCCCGGGATGGCGGAAGCTTGTTGATGACACCTTCCACCGCAGTTGGTGTTTGGTGACAAAACGATTCTGCAACCCGGAATGGTGCTTGCCGTAGATGGCTCTGTCAGTGTGAAAAAAACTTTCCGGGCGCAGGTGGGAGACAGTTTTATCGTCACAGAAAACGGCTATGAGCCGCTGACCGAATTTGCCAAAGATTTAGAGGATGTAGTGTGCTAACCAGCTGACTATCCAGCTACTTGTTTATTGCAACAGTTGTAAATACAGGAGAAATATTGTTTATATCGTGGAATCAATCTGGACAGTAGTTTTTCAGTCAAAATGGAAGATAAAAAGGGAATTTTATATAAAGGTGATTGTCTTTGTGGTAAGATAATTTTTGAAATTATCCGTGGAATTCAAGAAAATATTTTTGTAAACAAGGCGGTTCTCCGATTATGAGCAAAAAATCTACTCCACCGGACACAATTCGAGTCCGACTTGGTATATTTTAATCAGACATAATGGAACATCCAACCGCACATATTTTCGTTGGATCAAAGGCAAACGGGGATAACATAACAGATGACTTGCCTCAAAATGGGTCAAACAAACCAAACAGCTAATTTTAAAAACGTATTATGAGCTTTCAACTAAATTGCCCTAACTGCGGCAAACGTGCCGTGAGTGAATTTACTTTCAAAAGCGAATTCAAAAACCGTCCAGCTGCAGAAGCAGAATTTTCTGAATGGACGGATTATGTTTATTTCCGAGAAAACAACATGGGACGTCAAATAGAATGGTGGTACCACCGCAGTGGCTGCCAAAGCTGGTTTTTAGCGGAACGAGATACCTTGAATAACTCTGATCACAAAAGTTTCTGGTACGGAGATTTGGGACAACACTCTAAAAACAGCGGCGGAGAAGCCTGATGGCAAAACGTATTACAAAACATCAAAATTGCGAACTCCCAAATTTGGGAGAAGAGATCTCTTTCACATTCAATGGCAAACGAATCAAAGCCTTTGCCGGTGACAGCATTACCTCAGCACTGATTGCTTCAGGTAGCACTTTGCTTTCACGAAGTTTTAAGTATCACCGCCCCCGCGGAGCATATGACGTTTTCGGTCAGGGACATGAATCTTTGGTCATGGTCAATCATGAACCGAACATGCTGGCAGATAGAATTCAGGTACAGAACGGAATGGTTGTAAAATCGCAAAATGTCTGGCCTTCAGTGGAGTTTGATCTTGGAGAGATCAACGATCTGTTTGTGCCGATGCTGCCGAATGGTTTTTATTACAAAATGTTTCACAAACCAAAATGGCTCTGGCCTATCGCAGAACATCAAATCCGTAAAGTTGCCGGACTGGGAAAAATCGATGTTGCCGGAAAACATGTACATCGGCGCTACGAAAAGCATTACCGTTTTCCGGATGTGTGCGTGGTTGGCGGTGGACCTTCCGGACTGGCCGCTGCAAAAGGGGCACTGGATGAAGGAAAACAAGTTTTGTTGATTGACGATAATCCGCAACTCGGCGGACATTCTTTGCACAGTATTTTTCCGGTTAATAATTGCGAAAACGAATCACTGAATGGAATTCCGGAAAATCAGGCAGTACAAAAATTAATTAAAGAACTTGCTGCGAATCCTAATCTGGAAGTGATGGTCAACACCAGCGTTTTCGGGCTTTATGAAGACAACCTGGTAGCTGCGCAGAGTGGTCCGGATTTGTTTAAAATTCGCGCTGAATCTGTCGTATTGGCACCGGGAGCAACCGACCGTCATTTGGTTTTTGAAAACAATGATCGACCAGGAATCTTAACTGCCCGTGGAGTTGAAAAACTCATCATGTGCCACGCTGTGCTTCCCGGAGAGGATACGGTTGTGGTGACAACTCACGACGGTGGTTTTCACACTGCGTTACTGCTCAAAGGTGCAGGAGCGAATGTTGTAGCCGTAGTAGATGGACGTGAATCCGGAAGTGCTGGAGAATTTGAGGAGCAAGTCAGGAATTTGGCTGTTCCGGTTTACAAAGGCTTAACCGTTCATGCTGCTCACGGGAAAAAACGTATCAGGCGCATCGATATCGGTCCAATTTCCGGAGGAGATTCACATAAATCTTTTGATTGTGATTTGCTGGTCATGGCTGTGGGTTTTAAACCGCAGGTGAATTTACTCTCGATGGGAAGCAAGCGTCCGGAATGGGACTCAGAACGCCAAATTTTGCGGGTGACTGATTTGCCTTCAGGAATGTATTCCACAGGAGAAGTTCATGGATCAGCAGGATTTACACGTTTATTCAGCGAAGGAATCAAAACCGGAAAAGCTGCTGCAAAGAAAAAATCAGCAGATAGTTCCAAACGTTCTGAAGATGAACTTATCATGGCCTTGCCTGCCGACATTGAATCGGGCGGCAAAAATCATTTCATATGTAAGTGCATGGATGTAACACGTTATGAGGCCCAGGCTTCAATTGAAGAGGGCTATGATCAGGTAGAATCTCTCAAACGATACTCCAGCATGGGAATGGGCCCCTGTCAGGGCAAAGCATGTCACGAAGCTGTAGCACGTCTTGCTGCAAAGGATACAGGACTTTCCTCACTTGATGCTGTACCCACTACGATGCGTCCTCCTTTTTCCGGTGTATCATTTGGTATCCTGGCAGGTCGCGCACCTCATTTGTCTCCAATTCGCCGCACACCGTTCCATCAGTGTCACATTGACTTAGGTGTGAAATTTTTGGATGCAGGACAGTGGAAACGGCCGGATTCATACATAGATTCTCAGATAGAGGTCGGCTATGTCCGCAACGGTTTAGGTATGATTGACGTCAGTACACTAGGAAAAATAGAAATCAGCGGACCTGATGCAATTGATTTTCTGCAATTTATGCTTCCTGGTAAATATGGAAAATTTGAAGTAGGCCGGACACGTTACTCAATAATGGTTGGTGAAGACGGAATTCTCTTTGAGGACGGTACAATTTCCCATCTTGAACAAGGGAAATATTATCTTACTACTACTACCGGAAATCAGGATGCAATAAATTCCCTTTTTCAGTGGTGGCTATTAGTGGAGGATTTTGATGTGCAGGTAAAAAATCTCAGTTTAGCAAATGCAGCAGTCAATGTCACCGGAGCTGAATCAAGGGAATTTTTGCAAAAACTGGTCAAGATCGACATGTCTAATGAAGCCTTTCCATACATGCACTGCCGGCAGACAAGTATCGCAGGAGTACAGGTATCTTTTTACCGCATTGGTTTCACCGGAGAACTGGGTTATGAGATTCATTTCCCAGCTGAATATGGGGAATCAATGTGGAATCATTTAATGGCCGAAGGTGAAGAATTCGCGCTCAAACCTTTTGGTGTGGAAACACAACGTATTTTACGTTTGGAAAAAGGTCACTTGATTCCGGGAACTGACAGTGATGCCTTAAGCAGTCCGTATGAAACCGGAGTTGGCTTCGCGATTAAGGATGACAAAGCGGATTTTTTAGGCAAGGCTTTTTTGCAGCATTTCAAGAAGCGCGGCATAGAAAACAAGCTGGTACCGTATCAACTTGAACCTAACGATCCTATTCCGGACGACGGAGTTGCCGTTTTGGAGAAAGGCAAAATAGCAGGACGAGTAACCAGTTCACGTCTCAGTCCAACCTTGATGCGTGGAATAGGACTGGCCTGGGTACGCAACGAGATGGCAGAAACTGGAAACAATTTCACAATTCGTTTGGCAAATGGCAGTGATGTAGTTGCCACTGTGCTGGATCATTCGGCTTATGATCCGGAAGGTTTACGCTTGAAAAGTTAAAACTAAATAATTAATACAAAAGCCATTCAACACACTGAAACAAAAACCTGAAAATTAAAAACTAATATGCCAGGCTTACTTCCCGAAATTGACCCAGACGGTCTTTTAGAATATTCTGTTGTTTACACAGATCGTTCGTTGAATCATATGTCACAAGCATTTCAGGAGGTGATGAGAGATATTTCATCGACACTGAAAAAAGTCTATAACGCGCAGGCAGTTGTGGTGGTTCCCGGTAGCGGAACTTTCGGTATGGAAGCAGTGGCGCGACAGTATGCTTCTGGTAAGAAATGTTTAGTTGTCCGGAATGGCTGGTTCAGTTTCCGCTGGACACAAATTTTTGAAAAAGGGAATATTCCTGCGCAATCCAGTGTTTTCAAAGCACAACGCACCCACGACGGTCCGCAGGCTCCTTTTGCGCCAGCTCCGATAGAAGAGGTTGTAGCGGCAATAAAATCCAAAAAACCGGATGTGGTTTTTGCACCGCACGTGGAAACATCATCGGGAATGCTGCTTCCGGATGATTATCTGCGAAAGTTGGCCGATGCTGTTCATGCAGTAGGCGGTTTGTTTGTTTTGGACTGCATTGCTTCCGGAACAATTTGGGTCGATATGGAAGTTTCCGGAGTAGACGTCCTGATCAGTGCTCCGCAAAAAGGCTGGAGTGCTTCTCCGTGTTGTGCGCTTGTGATGCTCAGTGCAGCGGGACTGGAACGCCTGGAAAAAACTGAAAGCAGCAGTTTCTCCTGTGATTTACGCAAGTGGTGGGACATCATGGAAGCCTACGAAAACGGCGGACACGCCTATCATGCCACCATGCCAACCGATTCGCTAAGACGTTTCCGATACATCATGAAAGAAACTGAAGAATACGGATTTGAAAAAGTCCGTGCAGAACAGCAGGAACTTGGTGACAAAGTAAGGGCGATGCTGACTGAAAAAGGCTTCAAAAGTGTTGCGTCTGAGGGTTTTCAAGCTCCGGGAGTTGTAGTCAGTTACACCGACGACAAAGGTATTCAAACCGGCAAAAAATTCGCCGAACTGGGTTTTCAAATTGCGGCAGGTGTACCGTTGCAATGCGATGAACCTGAGGATTATCAAAGTTTTCGGTTAGGTCTTTTTGGCCTGGACAAATTACACAACATTGGACGGACAGTTGAAAAATTAGAAAAAGCACTGGCCGCAATTTATTAGATAAACTTTGGTGTTCCATCAAAACTCATTTGAACAACCA
>OFKC01000011.1_pt1 | contig 26396 bp, 25 predicted proteins | sample 1540411 | NCBI WGS metagenome assembly OFKC01 (sample SAMEA104347395, study PRJEB22522) | marine metagenome | biome: marine biome; feature: marine water body; material: seawater | collected 2015-09-01T00:00:00Z | depth 229 m
TTCCATTCCAGTTGCCATATTAACCACAAACCCGACTGAAGCATAGCACAACCCCAGTTCTTTCGCCAAAACCACTTCAGGAACACTTGTCATTCCGACTACATCCGCTCCCCATTCCCTCATCATTTTGATTTCAGCCTCAGTTTCAAAACGCGGTCCTTCGGTGCAGATATAAACAGCATTCCCTTTAAACTGAACATCATGTCTCTTTGCTGCTTCAAGTAGATGTTTCCTCAGATTGGCGCAATAAGGATCATCCATATTAACGTGCTTTGCTCCTTCTGTTCCACCCTCAAAAAATGTGAGTGGTCGTTGTTTAGTCATATCCAGGAAATCAGAAAGAACCACCAGCGAACCGGTAGGGTAATCCGGATTTAAAGAGCCTACTGCAGCAGTAGCAAAAATCTGCTGAACTCCAAGCTTCTGCAGTGCTTTCAAATTTGCTCGGTAATTGATGCGGTGGGGGAGGGTTCCATGCTCTTTACCATGTCGAGCAAGGAAAGCTATAGAATTATTTTTAACTTCAGCAATATCAACTTCAACCTCTCCATATTCCGTCTCCACGGTTTTATGGAATGAAGAGGCGCCACTGTCATAAACTCCAGTGCCACCTATAATGGCATATTGGAAGGGTTTCATGAAATATTAATGTAGGGCGACGGGACTTTATAACAAATACTTTGCAAGTAATAATTAACCAAAAAAATCCGAGTCGTGCATTTCAATCCACTCAAACATATCTCCAGTCAGCCAAGTTTCGCTTGCCAAAATTGGCTCGCCGATAACTCGCTCGTAGCGGCTTACCAAAAATCGGGCCATTGCCTCATTGCTTTGTTCGCTTGTAACACTCATTTTCTTTTCCTTTAATTCATAGTTATAACTATAAATTTGCTGTATGGGTTAATAATTAATAAAATTTCTGACGTCGTAACGACTATCCCAGAAAATCTGAGTCTTGTGTTTCAATTAACTCTAATGTATCTTCTGTCAGCCAGATATCACTTCCCAAAATTGGTTCGCCGACAATCCTCTCATAGCGACGTATTGAACCTCCCCGATCAAGAAATCGAGTCATTGCTGTATTGATTTGATCTCGTGTAATACTCATTTTGCTACCTCTTTAAGTAATTGATATAATAATAATTATCACCATTAATAAAAAATTATTTAATGGTGGTTATCTATAAATTTGCAATATACAGACCAGAAAAATCTATTGTTGATTATTAAGAGGAAATTGAAGCATCTCATAATTGAGTCAATATCACTCCGGCTGCAACCATTACAGCAGACAAAAGATGCCTTACTGTCGTTTCCTCTTTAAGAACCCAAATACTCATCAGGGCCGCAATTACCACGCTGCTTTCCCTTATTGCAGACACCAGGGCAATCGGTGCATGCTGCATGGCCCAAATGACAATCCAATATGCAGACAGTGACAAAAATCCACCGGGTACAGCATATTTCCAATTTTTGTGAATAGAACTAAAAACTGCACGTTTGCGTAGAATCAACGTTATTCCCAGCAAAGGCAAACACTCTAATGCCATCAGCCATAGAACGTATGAAGCAGCATTTCCCGAGGCGCGAACACCCACTCCATCTGCGAGAGTATATGCTGCAATGAAACTTCCTGTGGCCAATGCATAAAAAATTGGACGGAATGTATACTTTATCGACATTTTACCTGAAAACATGAGGCTGAATATGCCCAGAGAAATTAAACCTATTGCTGACATCATTTGCAAAGTAAGTTCTTCTCCAATCCAGAACACAGTAATAAACCCCAGTAAAAGTGGCGAAATACCTCTCGCTATTGGATAAACCAGACCTAAATCACCATATACATAGGCTTTGACTAAAAATAAATGGTAACCTAAATGCAGCACCACTGATGCAAAAATATACGGCCAGCTTTCGAAGCGGGGCAATGGTAGAAACGGTACTGCTGCCATTCCAACTGCTCCGGAAACAAGATGTATTGTTGCCATCGTAACCAGGCGATCTTCACTTTGTTTTAAAAACAGATTCCAGCATGCATGCATGAGAGCTGAAAAAAGGACCAAAGATAAAACAATAGATGTCATAATATATCTATAAAAAGTAAATGGAACAGTCTCTCGACAATTTGAATGAAATGCTATTTAACGGCATATTGATTGTATTACCATTTGTTGATCGCAGAACAAGTTCTGCTGATCAGCATTTTTTTTTGAAATTTAAAATCAATGAGAACATTTTTAGACAGATTACACGATCTTAAATTAAATGAGGTAGCACTAAGAAAAAATGAAATTTCTGAAAATAACTTACGTGTAAAAGTAGAAACACTAGGACCAGGCCCAGATTTTCGTAATTGTCTGCTTCGGAAAGGAAACGATCCAATATCACTGATTGCTGAAGTGAAATCGAGGGCTCCCGGACGCAAAAATGTTGAACGTCTTGATCCGGAAACTGTGGTCTGTGATTTTGAAAAAGGAGGTGCAAAAGCCATTTCTGTTCTTACAGATGAAAGCTGGTTTGGAGGCTCTCTTGAAACGCTCGGAAAAGTGAGTGCGGCAACCACTTTACCCTTGCTGCACAAAGAGTTTATTGTAACTTCCTACCAACTGCTGGAAGGACGAATCCGCGGTGCAAGTGCAGCTTTGATATTAGCTTATTATTTTCAGGAAACAGAATTACGCCAAATAATAGATGAAGCAAAAAAGATTGGTCTGGAGGCAGTAGTAGAATGTTCTCTGGAAGATGAATTGCCTCGGGCACTTGCAGTTAATCCGGACATTTTAATGATAAACAATCGAGCCATTGCTGCTATTCCGGAAGAACCTGTTGAAACATATGATCTTGGCAGTATAGACGTAATTTCACAGTGGTGGGAACGCAATCCTGATTTAAGAACATGGAAGGAACAGAACGATAAACTATTGATCAGCGCAAGCTGTGTACATTCTGTAGTAGATATCCAAAGTTTACTGAAAATACCATGCGATGCTGCCCTGATCGGAAATGCCGCTATGGCTGCACCTGATCGTATAGAATTTTTACGATCGCTAGTAAAAACAGAAAATTAATATTTAATGTCATAAGAAGAACGTCATGAAAACAACAGCTAATTCTAAATTAAGTATTTTGGTGGTGGATGATGACGAAAACATCCGGATGGTGCTCCGCCAATCTTTGGAAAAGGAAGGTTATCACGTCAGCACCGCCAATAGTTCAGAGGAGGCACTGAACACTTTGCAGCGCAGTTTCTTCCACGTTGTAATAACAGATATTATGATGGGTGAAATGAACGGCGTGGAATTATTACTTCAAATCAAAGAAATGAATTCATTGATGCAGATTTATGTGATGACATCACACGGCACATTACCGCATGTCATACAATGCATGCAGGGTGGTGCCTATGATTTTTTTGAAAAACCGTTGAAAATCGAAGACATTTTAATTTCACTTGGAGAAGCAGCCCGCCGTGCAACCCGCTGGAGTTCACTTTACAGTAGCCATTCTTTGTCTGCAAAAGGGAAATAGGATATTATAACAGGTATTTCAATCTTGACGAGAAACGATATAATCAGCAATGCCTGCAAGTGATTGTCTAAGCTCTGTATCAGGAAAATTTTCTATGTACTGCATAGCCTTTGCTGCATATTCCCTGGAGTGTGCCAATGTATAGTCGATGGAACCGTAGCGTTTCATCAAACATGTTACCTCCTCTATCTGCGGTTTTTCGATAATCGCTTGAGCAAGAATCAAATCCAGACGCTTTCTGTCCCTAACATTTGCCTGTTCCAGCAAATGACTCAAAGGAAGGGTTATTTTTCGTTCCTGTAAATCTCCACCCACCGGCTTTCCCGTTTTTTTCTCATCCGAATAATCAAGAGCATCATCCACAATTTGAAAAGAGATTCCAATTGCCATTCCGTAATCGTACATCAGATCAGCAGATTTTCCTGAAGCTCCAGCCAGTAAAGCCCCCGTTTTGATTGCTGTTGCAAAAAGACAGGCTGTTTTGTTGATAATGATTTCAAAATAATCATCTTCGTTGGCCGTCTTGTATGAACGTGTCAACTGCAATAATTCACCACGTGCCATCCTTGTTGTAGTTTCAGACATCAGTTCCAGAACTTCCGGATAACGCAATTTTGTAAGGCGGTGAAATGCCATGGCCAACAGATAATCTCCGGAAAGGACACTCACTTCATTTCCCCATACCCTGCAAGCCGACTGTCTGGCCCTTCGAGTTTCAGCACCATCAACCACGTCATCATGCAACAGTGTTGCAGTGTGTAAATATTCAATAACTTGAGCTGCCTGCATAACTCGTTCATCAATGCCTCCAAACATCTCCGCACCTAAAAGTACAAGTGCGGGGCGCAAACGTTTTCCTCCTGAACTTAGAATATGCTCAGCAACATTGTTAAGTAACGGAATATCGGTCTGTACATCACGTAAAATTTGTGATTCCAGCAGTTCGATTTTAGAAGAGACTACTTTGAGAATTTGCGTTAAACTTTGCGGAGGGGAGGTTTTTTGGACAATTCCTGCTTTATTTTGTTGTTTCATGACAAGTGATTTGTGATCAGGCATCCACAGGCTGTATCACAAACAGTAAATCACCTTTGTTGACAGTGTTTTGGTCCCCTGCAATTACTCGTATAACTTTGTATTTTGAACCCTCCGGGTATAATACTTCTCCATCCGGGCTTTTATAATCAGCCAAAGTCAAACTATTGAAAACCTTCATCGATTCAAGTAAACAAAGGGTATGATTGACGTCAATGATTTGTTCTTCACTGACAAATGGTTCATCATCCGGAGATGTTGCACGATAGAAACCTCCCATCTGTGGAGAAAGGACCTTCAACTCATCAGAATCTTCCAGCATAATAGCTTTCTGGTCCACAGAACTTTTTGTACTGCCGGAGTCTCTCTGGGCTTCTTTCAATAGAGTCTTCGAATCAACCTCCTCAAAAAAATCTACAAGATATTTGGTACTGAAACCTCCCTTTTGGAAAGATGCATCTTGTAAAATAGCACGATTCAAGGCCAGGTTAGTTGAAACACCGTGAATTTTCACTCCTTTTAAATATTTAAGTAAACCGTTAATAGCTTCCCTGCGTGATTTTCCCCAGCAGATAATCTGTGCGATCAGGCTGTCATAATAAGGTGAGACAACAGAACCTGAATCAACGGATTGAATAACACGCACATTGGCTTTTTTAGGAAAAAAGACTTCAGAAACATGTCCCGGATCAGGAACAAATCGCAGCTCATTTTCATCATCCAATTCAATTTTTTCTGCAATCACACGTAATTCAATGGCATGGCCCTTCAGCTTATAATCCAACTCTCCAATATTGTAACCTTGTGTCACTTCAAACTGTAAGCGAACCAGATCAACCCCGTAAACCATTTCAGATACCGGATGTTCAACTTGAAGCCGTGTATTCATTTCCATAAAATAGATCTTCTTTTCTGTAAGATCGTAAATAAATTCAACGGTTCCGGCGCCTATGTAATCAATTTCCTCAATCAGTTTTTCTGCATAGTTATAAACCTGTTCTCTGATTTTTTTTGGAATTCCAGAAGCAGTTTCTTCAATCAGTTTTTGGTAGTTACGCTGAACCGAGCAATCACGAATTCCCAGCAATTTTGAATTTCCATGCATGTCACGGATGATTTGAACTTCAAGATGACGCATTGAGCCGATATATTTTTCCAAATACAAATCTCCATTACCAAATGCACTTAGAGCTTCTTGAAACATACGGGAGAAAATGGACTGGAACTTCGTCACTTCATGGACTACCTCAATCCCTTTTCCTCCACCACCATGTGCTGCTTTAATCAGTACTGGAAAGCCAATTTCTGATGCAACTACCATGGCTTGTGCTGGGTCCATTAAAGCACCGTCACTTCCTGGAACAACCGGGATTTTTAGATTCTTTGCGGTCGCAATAGCATTTGATTTGTTGCCCATTCTATCCATATTAGCCACACGAGGACCAATAAAATTGAAACCATGTTCCCGGCAAATTCGGGCATAATGAGGAGATTCTGACAAAAATCCAATCCCTGGATGGATTGCATCCACTTCCTCCTGCTCAGCAATCCTGATCACACTCATTCCATTTAAATAACTCTCCTGCGGAGTGTTCCCTCCAATACAGACCAAACGGTCTTCTTTCTTAAGCAGTGTAGCCGGATAGCTTTCCATGTCCGGATCTGAAGCCACCAGAACCACCTCCATTCCAGCATCCTGTGCACCAAGTATCAGTCGCGCAGCCGTGCAACCTCGTGCATGAATCAGCACACGTTGAATTTCACCAACATGCAGATTTTCCTGAGTGGAATAAGCCTGTACTTCATCTTCTATTGACAGCTGATATTCCCCTGATAATACACGTGAAATGATCTCCTCTACTGAAAATTTTGCAACAGGAATTTGTGGATCGATCTCCAGTAATTTTTCATCAATATCTGTATCAAATGGATTTTTTACAAGACCATCCATTGTTCCAGGATTGGTGGAGAGGTAATTGGATAAAGTGGAGTGTACAGGCAAGTGGCTTTCAACAACCAGTTGTCCTGCAAATGGAATTTGTGATCCAGATAAATAATAAGTACGAGCAAGCAAATGAGTCACAAAACTCGCTTGTGCACCGCCAGTACAATCTCGGAAACCAAAGCACAAGACCGGAAGATCCAAATCTTTTACAAAACGGGTAATACGTTCATTAATAATGGACATTGAGAATAACGAACCCACACCTTCTTTGGTCTGCATTCCTGCAGAAGAAATAAAAAAGATCACCGGCAATTTCAGACGAGCACAATCATCAAGCAGGCGGCAAACTTTTTCACAGCTTGCCATATCAAAAGCACCAGCTTGAAACTCTACATTACTGACCACCAATCCAACACGGTAAGTCGCTTTCTGTTTTTTAGTTTTCTGTTTCTTAGCACTACCATTTTCAGATTTTTCTTCACCTGTGAATGTTGCAAGTCCAGTCACAACACCGCATGGAGTAACACCATTTTCAAGTGCCTGTTCAATAGCATCTCTAAAACCTGGGAATTTAACTGGATTCGAAGTTATTCTATCAGCATAAAGTTCCTTAAAGTTTTTGAAATAATTTTCAATAACTTTATTGGAGGTGATGACTGTACTTTTGTATTCCCGCAACAAGTTTTTGATCAACAAATCCTTGTATGATTGATCGAGACGATTCCAAAAGTCTTTTATGCCAATATTACGTGGAGTGATTTTCCCCTGGAATTTACCTTTGCCTTGCTGAGATGCATAAAGTGAAGGCAGCAATCCGGAAAAATAGTAGCGTACTACTCCAAACAGCGGAGGACTCATTCGGGGAAAAACGACCCTTTTCCATTCACTGATGGTTCCCAATACATCGTCACAATCTTTGCGGTCTAAAAAACTGGCAAGCCACTTAAAAAATTGGGTTCTTACTGATTTGCTTTTCAGTTGCAAAGAGTTTTTCTCAAATTCCTTCATTGCTCCTTCCACAGTTTGCTCGAAAAGCTGTTCTACAGATTTTTGAGAAATTTGATTTGAGCCTTTCAGTTCGTCGGCAATCGTTGGTAGTGCTTCAATTACCTGATCGTAGAGCAAGTCAAAAAGAAGAATGTTCTGAAAATTTTCCTTAAAACTCTGATTTATATCAATAGTTCTAAGTAGATCGAGTAAATTTGGATTGCCCGGAGGAAGGTCATGCAGTGTGGATTTGTCAAGTTGTTCGTAGAGTTCTATCAGGTTTTCTGCTGAACTGTCCTTCCAGTAATTGTACAGAAAAAGTAATATTTCCAAAGTTAAGTCATCTGTCGTTTTTTTATAATTTTCCTGGGGATCGCCGATGAAAAAGGCTACAAATTTGCCTCGTTGTTTCTCACGGTCTTCCCGGGCACTGACAAACTGTTCAAAACGTTTGTTAAGCTTTTCGTGAAAGCGAATTTCCAGTGGTGTTTTATACCAATTTTTAAATTTTTCCTGTCGTTCATTTTTCAACCGTTCCTGCAATTTGCCAACTGGAGTGAAACGGGAACTCAATCTGGAATAACTGTCAATAGAGCGACTGACTATGCGCTGGCGTATTTTCAGGTAACGCATAAAACGGAAAACATCACCAAAAATGTTCAGTGTTCCTGTGGTAGAACGATCTGTTATCCTGTTGCTTTCAATCAAAAGCTTTGAGGGGTTGAGATAGTGGTTGATGCTGTCACGGTAGTGGTCGAAGAAAAATTCATTTTCAGTTAAAAAATTACATGAATTTTTCTCAGTAACTTCAACTGCACTTATAATTGCATCTTTTATATTTTTCACTTTATGTTGCTGATCGTAAGTATAATCGATGATGCCGTCAAAATATCCCTGAGACTGTGATTCATATGCAGAAACACCAATGTGTTTGGCCGACTCCTGCCACGAAAGATTATACTTGCGAGCAATGTTGCTTAAGCCTTTAGGGTGGATAGTACTAAAGACACCTTCTCGAACCGAAAGCAGTATATTGGCAGTAGCCAGGGGAATAGCCCCGCCACTGTAACCACCGCCAAAAACGATCCCGATTACCGGCAATTGCAAATTGGCCATTTCGCTTATCAAAAAAGAAATGCTGTGCGACTGATTGTCCAAATTTGCTTCAGCATCTGCAACAGCACCTGGAGTATCAATAAATGTCACCAGGGGGATACTGTGTGATGCAAAAAACCGCACCTTTTCTGCTGCTTTGCGGTGGTGATTTGGAGACCAGGCGCCATTTTGAATTTTGTGATTTTGAGCAATAAAACCAAGTCTGCGAATATGCCCTGAAATAGATATCTCAATTTCTGCAGAATATAGTGGCCCCTCAGTTTCTTCCGCAATCATTTTTCCACCTAATTGCTGGATTACTTCCGGAGCACTCTGACGATTTTTGGATTCAGATGGACTTACCACCCGTTGAATATAGGAATCAACATCAACTTTCTTTAGTTGTTGTACTTCTTTCTCAACTTCCTCCGCAGAGAGCAACCCCAGCAATTCTGAGTCATCAAAATACACAGAATTCTTCTTACCCCGCAGAAGAGAAAGATCGTGTGACATCACTTCAGCGGCATGAAACGCTGAATGGTGTTTGTATGTTTTTTTCTTGTTTGATCCCATTTAATTATTTTATCTTTTGTCGTGTATTTCCTGTATTTTTACGGAAGTAATAAAGGTGACAGTGCCTTATCAAGAGATGGTAAAGAAATTGGGAATAAGAGCTGCTCTTCCAGCGAGTGCAGTTGTGCGGCTGTCAGTGGATCGTTTTTCTGATGAAATTTTCTCAAAATCTGTAGTTTTTTTACAGTATTTTTCAGACGCTGATAGGCTACTGCCAACCTGTCCAGAAACAAAAGTTGCATTGGCGGATTTCCTTCCAGCCGCTCACTTTGCTCTAAAGTTGTTTCCAGCAACTCCTGAACTTCTGCCCAGTCTTCAGTCATTACTAATGATGAGCTCAATCCATCTACCAAATACAGATGACCGGGAAACTGTACCAGCCCATTGCGTAGTATTTTCTGGGCTTCCTTCTCTTCCCCTTTATACCTCAGTAAATCACCGACCAATCGATGCGCATAGCCCTGACTTTCCCTACGTTTCAGATAGGGCCGACTTATTTCCAATGCTTCTTCATAATTTCCAACTCGGCTTAAAGTCAAAGCATGCAAATAAATAACTTCCCAGTTTCCTGTAAGTACTTCCATAAGCGGGGTTGTCACTTCCAAAACAGAACGGTACTTACTCTGCTGATAAAGTACCCTTGCCAATGAAAAATGTAATGAAGGAGAATCATTCACCAAAATTGCCTGCCGCAGCAGTTTTTCTGCCTGGGCAGAATTGCCGCGACTTTTATACAAATCTGCCTGTAGTTGCAGAGCTTCCGGATTCAGTGGATGTTTTTCCTGTATACGCCTTAACTGCTTTTCAACAACTGCCAATTTTCCTTTCATCAATTGTCTTCGTAAAAAAAGAAGTTGATATGACGGATTTGCCGAATCTATTTCCAATGCTCGACCGATAGCCAGGTCTCCTTGCAGATAATCACCTTGCCGAAATAGAATGGAGGAGCGCAGATAATGTGCTCTTGCCAGACTTGGATTGATCTCCAGACCGCGTGTTAACCAGGTAAGAGAATCATCCAGAAATCCCCTGCGTAACAACTGTACAGCCAGGCCCATAATTGCATCCACGTTTTTTGGCTGCTTTTCAAGAATAGCTTTAAAACGCTTACGGGCTTCTTTTCCCTGTTCCTGATGTAAAAGCAAATATGCTTCTATCAGTTGATCTTCTGGTGAAAGTGAGTTTTTAGTTCTTAGTTGAATCAGCAATGCTTGTGCTTCTGGCCACTGCTGTTGAGCAAATTGAATCCGAAGTAACTCGCGTCTGACAGGTAAATAATCCGGAAACCGAACTAGCATTTCATCTGCCAGTGTTTGAGCATAATAATAACTGCCCTGAAGTGAGTATGTCTGAACCCTTATTAACAGCGCTTCTTTATTTTGCGGTTCCAGTTTCAGCAAAGTTTCAATTGTCCGCAATGAACCTTCAAATTCCCGTTGCCGCAAATAAATCCGGGACAAATGGTAAAGTGCTTCTACATAATATCGATCTACATGCAGTGCTTGCTCCAAGGACGAAATCGCCCGCCCGTCATCGTCAATTTTCTCATACGTTGCTGCTAATTTAAGATAAGACGAAACTCGTTCCGGAGAAATTCGGACTGCAGTCGCAAACTCTGTGACTGCATCGCCATAACGTTCAAGTACAAAAGCTAAACTTCCAAGCAATTCATAGTAGGCCGCATTTAACGGATCAAAACGTGTGGCTCGACGTGCATAGTTTTCTGCAGAATCGTATTCTTTTATAAAGAAATATGATCTGGCTAAATTGAAATGTGCAGCTGCATTTTCTTCATCATTACCAACGATTAGCTTCTGCTTCTCAATGTAAACATGTACATTTTCTTTGGTTAACAGAAATTTCTGAATATTCTTTGCGTTTTCTGAACATCCGGATAAAAGGAGGATACTCAGCAGAAAAAATAGTAAGAGATTAATCAGTTTCACAGGTCAATCAGAAAGAGGGACAAATATCTTTTGACCAAAGTTTTGTCCAAGAATCATAGTTTCCGGTGATTGAAATTTGATAGTCTCAGATGCAGCACTTTCATTTCCGAAACGATCAACCAACCGCAGATTATATAACCAAGTATCTCTTTTTTGACCTCGCAAATCAATATAAAACGAGAGTTTTGGAGGTGAAATATCCGGATGTGTATCCGCCATATGAGGGTAGGTTGCTGGAGGTATAAAATATTTGAGTCTGTCCAGGTAGTGGTTATTTGGGATAGTTTTGACGTTTATTGGAGTCTCCGGCCAAGCTTCTCCACTGAGGGTACGGTAAAGATGAACTTTAAAAAACTCCTGTCCCTCAAAATAATCACCTTTTCCTTTAAGACGTTTCGAGCCTTTATAGGATAGTATGGGCCAGGACAGCTTCAAAACAAATGTCCTGGATTCAATCTGCTGCTGTTTGTTTTGTATAATAGTTTCGGGATTTTCTGCTTTATCTTTTTTTTGTTCCAGTAATTTCTCAGGCTCATCATCGACCACAGTTATTTTTTTTAAAATGACTTTTCCAAAAGAAAATCGAATAATATTTTTTTCATCCTCAATTTGTACAATATGCAAGTTGGGAACAGGAACATTTGGGAATCGATTACTTTGTCTATATTTCACAGTTTTTACTTGTTACAAAATTTCATCTTCAGGTCCAAAGTGACTTACCTGAAATTGATGTATTTTTAAATCACTTTGAGGAAGTTCTAAATAATAGTACAAATTATCCCCTTGACGAATAAATGAATCACTTGAAAATAAAATGCGCAAAGCCGGCATTTTTTCTATTTCACAATCCCGGCAGCCAATTTTAAGTTTTTGCTCCTGAATCAGAAAATAATCTTGCTGATCAAGATCATCATCCAACTTCATTAAGGCATTTTTTCTTTCAGTTTCATTGATTGTCAGAGACAGGCGAATTCGCTGATCTCTTTGCTGGACTTTAAAGTTAGTAAATGTTGATTTTGGAATTACTTCCGGAAGATTGTGAGGAGAAGTCCGTAAACCGCATGAGACCAGCCATCCGCAGCAAAACAAAAAGGAAAAGAAATAGAATTTTCCTAAATTAAAAGTGAAGAAATAATTCATGGATCAATAGCCATGTTCTAAATCAACTGTGTTCAGCAGTTGACGACCGGAAACAGCCCGTCTGTAATTTTCAAGTATTTGCGGTGCAACTGACTCAGCGGGCGTGGCGCTTGAGTTGTGAGGTGTGATTAAAATATTCTTATGCTTACGGAAAGGATGCTCTTTATGAAGAGGTTCTGTCCGGAACACATCAAGACAAGCTCCTGAAAGCTGTCCTTCATCCAGTAATGCAATCAGGTCTTCATCTACGAGTGTTTGCCCCCGTCCCACATTGATCAAGTATGCCCCGCGTTTGAGTTGTGATAATGTTTCTATATTTAATAAATCCCGAGTTTCTGTTGTGTGAGGAAGCAAATTAATCAGATAATCCGTTTGTTTTAACATTGCAGAAAAACCTTTTTTCCCAGAAAAAGACTCAACTTCTTTAAACTGTTTTTTTCTTCTACTCCACCCTGAAACTTTAAAGTCCATGAGTAAAAATACTTTTGCTGCAGCCAGTCCCAGGTATCCTAAACCAAGAATGCCAATTTGATTACCCGGATGTGAATGACATACTGCGGTGCCCCATGCACTGAATTCTGGGTTTTTCGCATATTCCAGTAACTGACGCCGCTGAAGAAGTACTACTGTCAGTAAATACTCGCTCATCCACTTAGCCATCGTTGTATCCATCAAACGTACAAGAGGGACTCCTGCAGGCAGTTGCTTGTCTGCCAGCAGTGCATCGGCACCATGCCCATATGATGAGATAGCTTTCAAGTTTGGGTAATTTCTCAACAGACCTTCCGGATGTTTCCAGACTACTGCAAACTCAACCTCATCCTGATTATGTACATTCTCAGAACCAATTTCTATTTTCAATCCGGAATCAAGTGACTGCAGTGCAGAACACAAAGATTGAGGATGCATTGAGTCCGGTATACAAATTAGCAAAGACATTCAACAATAAGGTTAAATTAATAAATAAAAATATTTTCAGAGATACTTACTTTAAAACAAATACAGGTTTTATTTCACTCATAACTACAGTCAGCTTATTCTTCTCATTGTTGAGTTTTATCATGTTGGAAACCCAACTTAAGACCGTTTTTGCTGTCTCAGACGGAAAGCCTAGTTTTCCGCAAATGGAAGTGAGCATTTTTACTTCGGATGTTTTTATCTTTCCATCCGCGGCAATTACCATTCCCAGAAAGAAGAAAAAATGTCCCGCATAATCTCGATCACTAAGTAATTCGCCTAATTCCACAGTTTCACGGGTTTTGATTGACTCGATCAGTTCGCTTCGAACCTTTTCGCTCTCGACCATCATTATCGCATCTTTGAAAAAATCTTTTTCCTCTGGGGCTAGCTGCTTGTCCACAATCAAAATATTTACAATTGCCCGAGCCAGCCAATTTTTTCCTTCATCACTGATATTTGTTAAATATTCCGGAATTAACCGAAATTCTGCGATTGATTTAATTCTTCCCTCCATAGTCACATCTCCATGAAACAGATTAGTTTATCAAGAATGTTGTTCATCTTGAATCCACGTAATTTACACCTTCCAAAAAACATTAACGGCCCAAAAACTAGACTTAAATGCTGTTACTCAGCATCGCAAAGGCCAAGCATCTTGTCAAGAATGTCTTGACCCTGTTAGCAAAAAGGAGCCTTTTAAATTGAATAAATTAAACAATGATTAATTTTAGTAAAACTCTCAGCATAATTTACCATGTCCTCATCCCCTGATCAAATTAAAGAAGAACTCCTGCATATCGAAATTGCAGTCGAGTTGGATCAGGGAAAAAGCACTAATGAAGTGGCCGAAAAATTTGGAATCAAATTATTGGTTGTAAAAGCCATAGCAAAAATAATTGGGGCTGATCAGCCGCAAACAAAAACCGTTAAGAGCAGACGTTTTTCTGAAGCAGAACGGGAAGTTCTGGTTGGAAGAATTGAAGCAGGTGAAACTGTAGAAGATATAGGGGCGGAAGCTGGAGTTACTGAAAATACATTGCGCCGTTGGTGTAAACTGCGTGGAATAACACCTCCCAGAATACTTGAACAAATCAGTATTGCTGAACAGCGTGAAATTAGGGAATTGCTGGAAGAACAGGTTTGGCAGGATATTGCTCAAGCTTATAACGTTAGCCGTGATGCAATTGAAGAACTGAAAGAACCTGCGCATCGACAACTCGATACAGAAACTCTAAGTTATTTGTTTGAACTGCTTCGAGAACAACCTGCTGCTGCTTCTAAAAAACTTTGTGGGATTGCGAAGGAAGCCGGTTTGGATATCCCTGAAAATGCTGTGAGTTCTTACAGGAAACGGCTTAAATCATTAAACATTATTTAGGAACCAATCTGGTTTTGCTGGTCGTCCATGCTCCTCAGGAGAGCTGCAATTTCGTTAAGTTCACGAATTTGAGGCAATTCTGTTTTACCTTTAACTGCAGACGACTGATTAAATGAATGTGTGGAGTTTTCACTGCCATCTTTTCCATCATCATTTCCGAAGTTTAGAGTATCAGCTTTCCTTTTTGCATCAGAAGTACGGACGATTTTGATAACCGCTTCACTGCGTAAACCTTTCAGCATAGTAATAACGTCAGAAACACCTATACGCTTCTGCTGATCTACTTGAAGGCGAACTCCGTTTTCAGTACTCATTTCTCAGTTTTGTAATTGTTGTGACAATAACACGTCTCCTGCCTAATATCACTCGCAAAGTTCATACCACAATTCTTGCTCTATTTTTCTATTCCTCCTTCTCGACAAAAGTTAAGCTAATCCAGTTTGGTCAAATTCGTACTTCTAATTCAGTTTTTGATTTCCGAGAATTTCTATTTTTCCTCTTCGTTCAAAAGACTGAAATCAAGGCAGGCAACTTTGCGGACATGCATATTGATCTTTAAATTTAGCAATTGACGTAATCATTTCACCGGAAGATTCACCGGATTCATGGTCTTTTCCGGACATTCTCAGAATCAGCTTACGCTGTTTTGAAGGCAGCAAATAACTGCTCACAACATTTTGAATGTCTTCCGGCGTGAGTTTTTCCAAGGCTTTAATGCCCCTGCTGTTTTTATCAAATTCTGCATTTCGATCAAAGGCAATCGTAAAGAGTCGACCAGCTTCACCTGTTACAGATGTGCTCTTTTGTAATTTACTGTGGAGAACAGATTTTTTAATTTTGTTTAGTTCTTGATCGGTGAGATTTTTTAATGAACTATAGAACTTTTCAAGGAAAGCCTCCATCCTTTGCTCCAACGTTTCAGTGTTGTATTCTCCTGACTGTATGATAAAGATCAACCCCAATGTTTTTTTAAGAACAGTCATTCCAGAATTGACTATGTAACCCAACTGCTGACTGGTACGTAATTCATTATAAAACTGCGGCTGCATTAAATTGTCAATCACCATCAATGCCGCCTGTAGTTTTGGACTACGCTGTCCAACCTGAACATCTGTCACCAAAGCTGAATTTTCGACCTGCATTTTACGAGTGAAGGTATGGGATTTTCCTTGAGGCAATTGACGGACACTTCCCAGAAATCGATTAACTTCCGGTAAAATTTTTCCGCCCAGTTTTTCACGAAGAACTTTAGCAGCTTCACGCACAGTTTCTGCACGAAGATTCCCATAAGCGAAGCCTTCTATAAAAAGGCGGTCATATATTTTTTTTGCAAATTTATTTACATCATGCAGACGTATTTTTTTTATTTCTTTTTCATAATCCATAATCGAAAACTTTTTGCCTTCCAGCAGTAAACTCCTAAAATAAAAAGCTTGTTGATAAGGCTGCTGAAAATGGAAATTCCGGTAGCGGCGCAGACGAGCCTCCTTGAGAGTGTTAAACGTTTTTTTATCTATTGTGATTGTTTTCAAACGGCCCGCAACTTTTTTGACCAATTCCTGAATCCTGTCTGAATAACCGCTGAAAGTGAGATTTATTCCCTTTTTGTCTACATTGATTCCATATTCTAAGCCTGCCAGACTTACAGGATAACCAAATTCATTAAGCCCTTCACGTACGGCATCCGTATAAAGTTGTGACAAAACTGCATTTCGCGGTGATGAATAAACATGCGGAGAATGAATCTGGAACATCAAATGTGCTTTTGGAGTTTCGAAACGAAAATCCTGCTGAAACCAAATTTTCCCAAACTCATCATCCTGTATTGTTTCCGGGTTCCCCAATGCGTGTTTACGCAAAAGTTCACGTAAAGCCGCTAAATCTGTTTCCGGCTTAAATTCTGCTGAAGTCAACAATTCATCCAACGACTTCCACAGCTTTCCCTGCAGGGGTTTTAAACGGTTCAGCACTTCGGGACTAAGTCCATCCTGCTGCAGTCCCACAAGTGATTGGTGAGTAAGCTGTAAGGTGCCCTCAAAAGGTAATACTCCCAGGTTTTCCGGCAAGAACGGATTTGGTTCCGGAAGCTTCAATGCAGAAAGTTTTTTTGAGTTACGCCAATTTTTAACCCATTTTGGATTACTGTATGTCAGTGAGTACTCAACACCGTAATACTCTTCTTTTTCAGTTGTCTTGACATCCCTCGCAGCCAAAATGGCCAGCATATTTTCCGGAGTCAAACTGTAAAGCATACTATCAAAAATGCGTGGTTTAAATTCAGTAATAATGTAAGGATCAACTTCTAACTTACGCATAGGGTAATACATCATCAGCGTGGAAAATACATTGACAAGGGAGGTCCCCTCAGGCTTTTCGGCAAACTTGTAATCTATCTCGGACATCAGTTTCACCTCTTCATAAATGTAACGTGGCAATCCCGTTTCCCGCAACAGTCGCAAATACTGAAAAACACGCCGGATGACTTTTGTGTAGTTCCGGAGACCTTTTGGTGTAAGCTGAATTTTAACATCAAAACTCGAAAATGATTTATTGGAATCTCCTCCTCCGGCAGACAATCCGGCCGCCAGGTTTTCCCGTTTTAACAGCGAAAGCAAACTACCTTTGCCTTCATGTCCCAGCAGAAAACCCAGCATACCGAGGGGCTGACTTTTGTAGTAATGAAGTGTACGTGACAATGGAAACATCAATGTCAGCGAGCGTGAATCTTTGATGGTTTTAATACGCATCAAGCGAAAACGGGGGTCGCGCTTCATATATTTTGCAGAAACCCGAATTTCCTGCAAGTTACGGTTTTTCACCGAAACAAAACGTGGAACGACCCATGACTGTAAAGTGTCTAAATCCTGGGGACCTGCCACGGCCAGCATCATTTGATTACTTGAATAATGCTTTTGGTAAAAATACAGTAATTCTTTTCTGCTTACGCCTGCCAGTGTTTTCAGTGTTCCGGTAGCAAAATGCCTGGCAGGGTGACCTTTTTCAAAGGCTTTACGTTTTACCTGAAATATTCTGCGAAAGTCATTTGGGATGTTTTTGGAGTGTTCAGAATCAATCGCTTTCATTTCACGTTCCACTAATCCGGAATTAAACAGTGGGGCCAGAAAAAATTGTGAGAAACGATCCAGGCCTTCTTCAAAATAATCCGGATCCACCTCAAAGTGATAGTTTGTACGGTCATTTGCAGTATAGGCATTACTGAAACCATCATGTGTTGAAACAAATTCCTGATAGCTTCCCTCATCAGGATATTTCTCAGTTCCTAAAAAAAGCATGTGTTCCAGAAAATGTGCCAGTCCAGAACGTCCACTTGGATCGCTCATCGAACCTACTGCTACAGTCAAAGAAGCCGCACCTCGCTGCAGGGTAGGATCAGATATCAACATTACTTTCATTTGATTGGGAAGCAGAAAGCGCCGGTATTGACGTTGAGGATAACGAGGGTCAGTATTGTTCAGTCCTCCACCCCAAACTGAAATAGAGGCTCCAGCTAAAAAACAAATTGCCAAAAATAGAGTCAGAATTTTACGCATTATTAATTTCTCTTGTTGGTTACAGTTGAAGGTTTTCACCCTTAATACATTTCATTTTGAGAATATTTACAAAAAAACGCAATTGGAAAGAAGGCGTTTTTGTATTGACTATCAAGGCACCCCTATTACGATAGTTTATACTGATTATTTTTTGTTAAATCAACCGAAGGTGTAACCCAAATTATAAGTGCCTGAATTTGACGTTGACGTGACAATTTGCAAAATCGGAAATGAAGGTCTCAGAACCGCTTACAATGGGACTTTCATGCACCTTATCTTCAGGTGCTGACATTTTTTCTTGTGAAATATGAGATCCTTTGCGGGCATTTTAAAAAAATGAAGGAAAGGCATATGAATACTATCTTTTTTAATTTAGCTTTGATTTAAACTTAACATCAACCAGCTGTTTTAAAACAACATCAACCAACTACTAATAGTAATCCATGGAAAATAAAGAATATTTTGCGCGAGTTTCTGAATTATTCGTTAGGGTCGAGGAGAAGCTTGACGAATTTGAGGACGAAATTGACTATGACCCAACACCGGATAAGCTAATGGTCACATTTGAAAATAACAGTGAAAAAATTGTGATCAATACCCAGCGTGCAATCAAGGAAATCTGGCTGGCCGGGAATTCAAGAGGCTGGCATTTTCAGTTTCTGCAAGAAAAAGATATCTGGTTTGCTAATGCAGAACAAGAAGAATTCTACCAATGTTTAGCTAAATTATTATCAGAAAACCTGGGGACATCAGTTTCTTTTGAATAGTACGAAAAAGTGAAAGTTTTTTCTAAAAACATTTAATCCTTTTTTCGGTAATTCCCGGACTTTCCACCTGTTTTTTCTACTAAATAAACAGACTCAATCTCCATACTTTTGGTAACTGATTTACACATATCGTATAAGGTCAAAGCTGCAATGGTAGCCCCTGTCAGGGCTTCCATTTCCACTCCGGTACGTCCTGTAGTTTTGGCAGTGGCCTGAATAAAAGCATACTCACCCTTCAGTTCAATGTCCACATTTACTCCGGAAAGCGGCAAAGGGTGACACATTGGAATCAGTTCTGAGGTCCGCTTTGCTCCCTGTATTCCTCCAATGACAGCTGTTTGCAGAACCGGACCTTTTTTTGTGCTTCCGGTATCTTTAAGAAGTGCCGCGAGTTCTGCTCCTAAATGCACGCGTGCTACTGCAACGGCTTTACGTTCAGTCACAGATTTTTCGGAAATATCGACCATCCTTGGTTGATCATTTACGGATAGGTGTGTAAATTCATTCTTGGAATCAGGCATGGTTTTCACTGGAACAGGAGAGTTTTATTTTTACTGATTTTTAAAAGGTATCCAGCGGGAATCCCTCAAAATTTGGGCTGGCTGAAAATCTGCCTTGTAATTCATTTTGTGAGAACTTTCTACCCAATATCCCAAATATAACCAGCGAATATCAAGAAAGCGGGCATATTCAATTTCATACAGGAGAGAAAATATTCCCAACCTCCTTGATTCAAATTCCGGATCAAAAACAAAATAAACTGAACTTATTAATTCCGGTAAACAATCCAGCCACCCCACACCGATGAGCTTGGTTCCTAAATAATAACGCAGGATTTCGGTTGGTACAGGAGTTTCAATCAAAAAATCAAAGTACTCACTTTCCTCAACCGGATACTTGATCTCGTGCCAATCTATCTGATAACGTTTGTAAAGATTAAAATCTTCCTGGTTATATCCAACTGGATGATGCTCAACACGAACATCCTTGTTTTTTCGCCACGTGCGGCGTTGCCCTTTTCCTTGAGAAAATTTCTGTACATCGATCCGAATCGGTATGCAGGCCTGGCAACCGGAACAAACGGGATGATAAATGGAAAGACCGCTCCGGCGAAACCCCTGATTCAACAGAGAAGTGTAACCGTCTGCAGGAATCTCACTGGTCTGGAAAGAGATATTGTGCCAAGTATAATTATCTCGATAAGGACAAGGACCGTTGTCTGTCTGATAAAGCTTTATCTGGCTTCCGCTCATTTTCAATCTTCAGTAATGAGGAAAAAGGCGCAAAGGACTCAAATCAGGACAATCCTGTGGCAATCACTGTCATGGAAACTTCATCTCCTGCTTCATCAGAGAAGGATGCCCCCCAGATTAACTCAACGTCTTCATCAGCCATATCCTCAATGAGTGACATTGCTTCCTGAATTTCATAAGCACTGGTATCTTTTGGGCCACTCACATGAACCAAAATCCCTTTCGCTCCACGGATGTCTGTATCTTCCATTAGAGAACCATGTAATGCATCCTCTACAGCATTCAATGCTCTGTCCTTACCTTTTGCCACTCCTCGACCAATGACTGCCTTACCCATCCCTTTCATTATGGTTTCCACATCAGCAAAATCGACATTAATGTCACCGACTCCGCTGAGCAGAAGAGTAATCCCTCTGATAGCATTGATCAGCACCATATCAACCATGTGAAAAGCTTCCAGAAAGCTTGTACTTTGAGTACTGGCATCGAGAAGTTTGTCGTTTGGTATGACCAGTAAAGTGTCAGTGTATTCACGCAGACGTTCAACTCCGGCAAGCCCTGAGTCCAGGCGTTTTGTACCTTCAAAGGAAAAAGGAATTGTAACAATACCAACTGTAAGAATTTGCTTATCTTTTGCCAGTCGAGCTATTGTCGGAGCAGCGCCGGTTCCAGTTCCACCGCCCATTCCGGCAGCAATGAAAACCATATTAGCACCTTCAACAGCTTCACTTAATTCTGCAAGACTCTCTTCCGCAGCACCTTCACCAACTTCAGGACGTGCTCCTGCCCCCATCCCACGTGTAAGTTTTTTGCCTAGCTCTATCTTTTTATGTGATTTGTTACGCTTTAAGGCTTTTACATCAGTGTTGCAAATAATGGTCTCAACCTGATCAAGATTTTCTTCTGCCATTTGCGTTACCACATTCCCTCCAGCACCGCCGACACCAATTATTTTTATGTTTGGGATGAATGCTTCCTGAACAGGAGAAAATTGCGTAGTTTGTTTTTCTGTCATGGATTTCAACTCAAAAATAAATTGGGGATTAAAGTTAAATTAGTTACCAATGAAGAAAGTATTTTCAAATTCTAGCTTAGATATTAACACATAAAATGTAATAATTGTTGACTAAACCTTGCATTGATTCAATAATGATGATATAGCTGTGTAATTGAATTTGCAAACCAAAGAATTGGAGATGGTTAAAAAACCGCTTTGATTCGCTTCATTGAAAAAACTATTATGATTTCTGAACAAGTATTTTATCTCTTTCTATTTCCCTGGATCCTTTTTATAGCAACTATTCCAGGTTCTGTAATGACATTCCTCTTTGCAGGCATTGCGGCGCAATTGCTGAACTATCTCCCGGGAAAAAATGGAGATTAAATTAATGCAATTTTAATAAGTCCAAACTGGATAAAATTCAATAATAATAACACTAAATAAAACAATAATAACAAGTCTCTTTGTTCTCTGTTTTTTCTGTTGTTGGTTAAACACTCTGAAGTGTCCTCCAAGTCAAGGCCAATTTCTCTCATGAATTAAAGTGGATTTTTACCAGTTGTTTTACGATTTTTACCAATCAATCTTTGGAGTATGGATAAGAGTTGAACCAGTATAGTACAATGATTACCGATTTTCTGCATAACTGTGGAGAAGCGGAAAAAGGGTTCATCAGCAGTCAGGAGTGGTGGATATTGAGTGGATCTGTAAAGGTCCAGATTTTCCTTACGAGCTTGGATGACAATGCCGAATTGATAGTTGCATCAAATCTGTTTCAGTATCAGGTGCAAAACGCAGATATTAACGAATATATACTGAAACTTAACGGTACTCTAAAACTAAAAGGGGTGTGTTTTGGTATACGAAACAAGCACCTGATATTAAGCTCTATCCGTCCTGTTCAAGGGTTGGACCCAGAAGAACTTGAATGGATTATTGCCAGTATTGCAGTCATTGCCGATGAATACGATGATTTCCTGATTGAAAAATTCAACCTGTAGCAAACTGTTTCTGCCTCTCAAATTTAAGTTTGAACGTATGCACTTCTTATGTTTACCGTTGTTACTCCTCTTCAACTGGATAATTCATAAGACTGAATTTTAATAAAACGCTTGTCACACACTTAGTTACGTTGAAGATCTTCCGGAGGCTTTGATCGGGAGGCACAGATACTGGAACTGGAAGGTCTTTTCAGGCTCGAACAAAAGAATTAGCACGCATTTCATGACCGATACTTGTTGACTCTCCGTGGCCGGTAATTACAGAAGTTTCTTCATCAAGCGTGTAAAGTTTCTCCTGAATCGATTTTTCTATTTTCTTAAAATCACCTCCCCACAAATCTGTTCTTCCGATAGATCCCTGGAACAGAGTATCTCCGGCAATCAGTAATTTTTGGCTTTCAAACAAAAAACACATTGAACCAGGAGTATGTCCTGGAGTGTGCAGTGCCTTGCCCTGTAAATCATTCAGGTCAATCTCTTCCTCGTTTTCCAACCATTGATCTGGAGGCGGAGGAGGCTCAAAAGGAATACCAAACATTCGACATTGATCCTCCAACATATCCCAGAGAAATAAATCTTCACGGTGTAAAGCTAATTTTGCTCCGGTTGCCTCTTTCATTTTTCCGGAAGCAAGAAAATGATCCAGGTGCGCATGGGTGTGAATAATCCTTTCCACTTGAAGATCTAGTTCAACAAGACGCTCAAGCAGTATTTCAGCATCTCCTCCGGGATCAACCACAATTGCTTTCCGACTTACCAGATCGCCTAAAATGGTGCAATTACACTGCAGTGGGCCAACTGGAATAGTTTCTACAATGATATCAGCATCATTCATGCAGAAGCTTCTTTTTTTGTGAACTTCCTTTTTTCGCCTTTCCTTCCTTTTGAAGGAGGTGTTTCCGAAATTATTTTCAGACAAGCAACTTCATCCAATGTTTCTGGTTCAACACCTTTAGGTATTTTGTAATTACTCTTTCCTGATTTTATATAAGGCCCGAAGCGACCATCAATAACACGAATTTCACCAAAATCATGAATTGTACTTTTTGCCTTTTTCTCCAAGCCCTCCCTGATAATTTCCAGTGCAGTCTCTATGTTTGTTTTTAACGGATCTTCTCCTTTAGGCAAAGAGAAAAAATCTTTCCCCAATCTTACATAAGGACCATAACGACCATTGTTGACGATAATTTCCTCACCGCTTTCGTGAGTTCCCAAAGTAAGAGGTAAAGCAAAACATTCCATAGCCTCTTCGAATGTTACTTCATTGAGATTGAGATTACTTGGCAAAGAAGCAAAACGAGGTTTTTCCTCATCTTCACGAGTACCTATTTGGACCATTGGACCAAATTTACCAATGCTCACACTAACAGGTTTCCCGCTTTCAGGGTCAGTTCCGAGTTCCCGTCGTTTAAGTACTTCAGCACGTGTTACAGATTCATCTTTTTCACCAACCCTTTGGTGAAAGGGTTGATAGAAATTAGCTATCATTTCAACCCAGTTTTCTTCTCCATTTGCTATCCGGTCAAAGTTCCGCTCAATTTTTGCGGTAAATCCCAAATTCACAATTTCAGGAAAATGATTGGTGAGAAAATCTGTAACAACTTCTCCAATTGACGTTGGCTTAAGCCGTTTTTCTGGAGTTACTTCAACATAGCCACGATCTTGGATAGTAGATATAGTTGGCGCATAAGTCGAGGGACGTCCAATGCCTTCAGATTCCATTTTTTTCACCAAAGATGCTTCGGTGTAACGTGGTGGAGGTTTAGTAAACAATTGTTCTAAATTCAATTTTGTTAGTGGAAGTATTTGATCTTTTTCTACTTTTGGCAAGATTACGTCTTTTTCACTTACAGCCTCATCCACATCATTTTTACCTTCGGAGTAGGCCAGCAAAAATCCTGGAAAAACAACTCTTTGCCCTTGTGCCTCAAATAAGCACTCTCTTTTTACCCCAGCCTCAATTTTCAGAGTGGTACGTGCTATTTCTGCCGCAGACATTTGAGATGCAAGGGCACGCTTCCAGACCAGGCTATATAGTCGGAACTGGTCAGAACTCAAACTCTCTTTGACTGCACTTGGTTTCAGTGAAAAGTCCACTGGCCTAATTGCTTCGTGAGCTTCCTGCGCATTTGTGGAGCGGTTCTTAAAAAACCGAGGTTGCTTCAAACCAAATTTTGAACCATATTCTGAATCAATAACCTCTTGTGCCTGCATAAGCGCCTGTTTTGCTAGCACTACTGAATCGGTACGCATATAGGTAATTAAGCCACCGCTGTAATCAGGAATATTAAAATTACCTTCATAAAGCTGCTGTGCGACTACCATTGTTCTTTTAAGCGAAAATCCCAGTTTGACTGATGCTTCCTGCTGAATTGTTGAAGTTGTAAATGGTGCACCAGGATTGCGTTTTGCCATACGCTCATCTATAACACTTACAGAAAAATTACCCTGCTTCAAACTGTCCTCAATCGATTTTGCCTCAGTTTCATTAACAACTTTTGCAGGTTTGCCATCGAGTTTCTTCAATTCTGCAGTAAATTCTGCAAATTCTGCACGAATTTTCCAATATTCTTCTGGTTCAAATTTTCTGATTTCTTTTTCACGCTCAACCAAAATATGAACAGACACACTCTGCACTCTTCCAGCAGAAAGCCCGGGTTTGATTTTTTTCCATAATAATGGAGACAGTTCATAACCAACAGCTCGGTCCAAAATTCTGCGTGCCTGCTGTGCGTCAACCAATTGCTGATCTACCTCCCTCGGTTTTTCCAGTGCATTTAGAATCGCAGACTTTGTGATTTCATGAAATACAATCCGCTTCACCGGACGTTTTTCCAAACCAAGTGCTTCAAAAAGGTGCCATGAAATTGCTTCTCCTTCACGGTCTTCGTCTGTTGCAAGATAGACTTCCGTTTTACTGTTGATTTGTTTTTTCAGTTCAGCAACTGTTTTTTTCTTGTCCTTTGGAATTTCATACTGAGGAGCAAAGTCATTTTCAGGATCAAAGCCAAGCACACTTGAGGGCAGATCTCTCACATGCCCCATTGAGGCGGTGACGAAGTAATCTTCTCCCAAAAACTTACTGATAGTCCGGGCTTTTGCCGGTGATTCAACAATTATTAAATTTTTTGCCATAATTATTTTTTCATTCAGCAAATGTTTAAATGTATTCTAAAAATTGTTTTCATAAAATTTAGGAGGATTTAAAAAAAGTAAAATCAACAACAGAAGCGATAGACATTTTTGTAATTTTATTTTTTGTGACCTTTTCAACTGTCTACCAAGATTGACTCACTGGAAAAAATAGAAACACTAATTTTGTTATTCCAGTGAAAACTGGTATGAGAAATTGATACGTAATTCAAGATTGCTGAAATCCCTATTTTTATAATTCTGACCGAGAATGTATTACTTTGTCAATCAGCCCATATTCAAGCGCTTCTTCGGCAGAAAACCAATTATCCCGATCAAGCGCTTTTTTTATTTCTTTTTGGCTTTTTCCCGTATGTTCGGCATATAGATTAACTAAATGATCTCGAGTTTTCAAAATTTCACGTGCCTGAATTTCACACTCAGAAGCTCTCCCCTGGTAACCCATTAACAGGGGTTGGTGAATCATTATTTTAGCTTGGGGCATTGAAAAGCGTCGCCCCTTGTCTGCAGCCAAACTCAAGATTGACCCCATGCTTGCGGCAAATCCTGTTACAATTGTTGTTACCGGACATGCAATAAAATTGAGCATATCAAAAATGGCAAATCCTGAAAATATTTCTCCTCCTGGAGAATTTATGAAAACAGTAATTGGCTCTTCCGGACCTTCCTGTTCGAGTAAAACCAATTGACTCAAAACTTTTGCGGTCAATTTCGCATCAACTTGCTGGGAGATCACAACTGTTCTGGACTTGAGCAACTTGCTCGCCATGCCCTCCAATTCCTCATTTTCTTCGTTACTTTCTTTGCTCATTTATTGTTCCTGTGAAGTCATACTTGAGTTTTTATCAATTAATTAGCTCCTCTACCAAATTATGGGAGGGGAAAAGCGTGTGCAAGTTTTTTGTTGAATTATCTATTAGAAAAGCAAATATAAGTTGCCCTTTTGAAAAAAATGAACTGCAAGATAATAACTGCAATATCACCAAAAACTGACACATATAGTATTGTTTTTAAATTATTTATTTTTCTGCTCCTTAAAATGCAGCTATGGTTTTATTCCAATTGTTAACTTCACTAAAGG
>OFKC01000013.1_pt1 | contig 24300 bp, 22 predicted proteins | sample 1540411 | NCBI WGS metagenome assembly OFKC01 (sample SAMEA104347395, study PRJEB22522) | marine metagenome | biome: marine biome; feature: marine water body; material: seawater | collected 2015-09-01T00:00:00Z | depth 229 m
AAGGAATAAAATTCCCAGAATAACACGTTATGAGATGAGATTGCAATAGTAATATCAAAACCCATCATATCTCCTTTGTTACTTTAGGTTAGTAGCACAAACAGTAGCAATATAACGGATAACCCATAAAAACAAACTACTGTTGCGTGTCGTAAAATGCCTCCACGTACTTGGGAGGCTTTTGAAATTTACAAAAAAAAACAATGTTTGTCAAGGAAAAAATAAATAAAACGCTTGACATCTTTTTTTTATTTATATAAAGTTTCAAAGCAGAACTGTACGGAGTGTACCCGTATAGTTTTTTAAAGTATAAGGGTGAGGGGTCAGTGCAAGTTCAAGGATTTCTTTGAATTCCGAATCTTCTTAGTTGCAGCTAATTTTATTAAAGGAGGATATTTTACTATGATAAGATGCAATTTGTAATTATTGAAGGAATTTTCCATCTGAATGAGATGATGGTTAATTAAATCTAATCAATAAGTAACAAGGAGAAGAAATGTATATTATAAAGAGAACAGTTGGTGCCATTGTCGCAGGCATCATGCTCGCATTCAGCGCGGGCACAATAAGTGCTGCTGACAGCAGCTCACCCATTGTGATCCCAACACATAACTGGTCAAGCCAAGTGGTCATGGCTTACGTTATTGGTGGAATTTTTAAAAGTATGGGCAACAATGTTGAATACGTATCGGCAGACACCCAAGCAGTTTATGAGTCTATCCGCCAAGGTGACGTAACCATATCGCATGAAGTCTGGCAGTCGACTTTTGGCAAATCATTTTATGCGGCAATGGCAAAAGGCGGCATCATTGATGCTGGAAACCATGACACAATTTCTCTGGAAGAAGTTGGTGTCCCGCAATGGGTAATCGACCAAGACCTATGCCCAGGCCTGCCAAATTACGAAGCTTTGAAAAACTGTAAAGACGTGTTCGCAACCGTTGATTCCGGCGGCAAAGGTCGAATTCTAGACGGTCCTCAAAGCTGGCATGGCGTTGAATATACTGATCGTGTAGAAGCACTGTTAGGTGATGACTGGGTCGTTAAGTTTGCCGGTAGTGCGGATGCCTTATGGGCCGAACTTGCAGCTGCAAAGAAAGAAGGACGCGGTACTATCGTGTTCAACTGGACACCGAACTTCACCGATAAAGAAGGTTATGCCTTTATCGAGTGGCCAGCATACTATCTTGGTTGCAGAAAACAAGATGGTGGTGACAGCAAATGCGGTTCGCCAATCGGTTGGTTGAAGAAAGCCGCTAACTGGAAGTTCCCGAAAACACATCCGGCAGCTTATATGGCATTCTCCAGAATGTCATTTACTGCAGGCCATATTGGCGGAATGGCCGCACTGGTTGACATTGATAAAATGACCCATCAGGATGCTGCCGAGGCGTGGCTGGCTGCGAATGAAGCTGTCTGGAAGCCAATGATTGGAGCAGGTATGTAAAAACTTATAGAATTCTAATCTCTAACCCCCTCCCAAGGTTGCAACTGGGTTATCGAGCAATTAGGATACACCCGCCAACATCGTTCTTAATCCAGAGCCACTGAGTACGTGCGTAAATTTACCGAAGAAGTACCCAAAGAGTAGGTACTTAGGATTGAATCTGTGATGGATCCGATTGATAGCTCAGAAGAGCTAAGCGACCTACAAGTCTCTAAAGACGCAATAATCGAAACAGTTGCGGAAGCAGTGCTGAGTCAACAAAAACCTGTTGCGGTAACAGATGCGGATAACAATGTGGTTGGAGCGGTACACTCTTCCAAAGTGATTCATGTGTTGTTTGGCAGTAGGGCTGAAACGGAAAATAACGAGTAATTCTACGACTATGAATCAGTTAACAAACCATCCCAAATTATTTCAATTTGTTGGTTTATTGGTTATTTTCGCCTTACTCTGCCTCTTTATCAACCCGTCAGAGAATAATATTTTTTGGCGTTTCCCTTCACTGATAGCAGGTCTTCCATACCTGATTAATGACTCGGTCGAGTACTTGATGTTCGACTGGTGGCCGGTTCAGGTCTATGACCCCGAGATTGAAGAATTTGAGGAAAAACCGTTACTACAACAAGTGACGAGAGCCATCTCGGCGAGCATCCTTTTTTTAATTGGGTTAATTCGCGAAATTATTTTGGGCGGGGTTAAAACGATCGTTACTTTTACGAGCTGGGATTTTGTTAGTGAAAACAAGTGGGCCCGTTGGCCCGCATTGCCCTGGACGGTCGTTGCCAGCGGCGCAATTCTTTTAGGCTATAAGCTCCAGGGCAAAGGCCTTGCGATGCTGGCAGGCTTTTCGACCATATACATTGCCGTTTTCGGTCAATGGGAGCCGTCCATGCAAACGCTCTCATTCGTACTGTTCGCAGCGCCCGTTTCTTTTATTTTAGGCTTAGCTCTGGGTATCTGGGCGTACAAAAATCGGAAAGTCGAACTAACACTGAATCCTTTCCTTAACGTCATGCAGATCGTGCCGCAATTTTCCTATTTGGTGCCGGTGATGGTATTTTTTGGAATTGGCGATCATGCGGGTGCCATTGCGACCATTATTTTTGCCACCCCCCCGATGGTGCGTCTGACAGTGTTGGGGCTGAAAAGGGTGTCGCCGGAAGTTTTGGAAGCAGGCATGATGAGCGGCTGCAGTAATTTTCAACTCATGTATAAAGTATTAATTCCAACTGCAAGACGGGATATTCTGATTGGCGTCAACCAGGTCATCATGCAGTGCTTGGCCATGGCGGTGATTGCCTCTTTTATTGGCGCTAAGGGTTTGGGTTTCAATTTATTGCTTTCACTGAATGGGCTCAGAATTGGGCAGGCAATAGAACAAGGTATTTGTATTGTGCTGATCGCGGTGGTTTTAGATCGAATGTCTCTTGCTTGGGCAAACAAACAAACGGATTATTTTGCTGATCTTACTTTTTTTAAGCGCCACAAATATTCATTGATGTTCCTCGTGATTGTTGTAGCAGGCATTGTACTCGCCTACATTGGCACGTTCTTTTTTCGAGAAGGTTTTAACTATTTGTATATTGTGCCGCACAACAAAGGCATCTCGATTGACGATACTTTGCAAAATGGCGTTGATTGGATATGGGATACCTTCTTCTTCACTTTAAAAGGGTTTAATGTATTTTTGATTCAGCAGATCCTGATGCCGATGAAAGCTGCGTATCTCAGTATGCCGGTTGTTGCAACGCTTGCTTTAACCATGGGCGTTGGTTACATAATCGGCGGAATACGATCGGCAGCAATTGTTGGCGGATTTATTATGTTTATCGCTTTGACAGAATGGTGGGATAGAGCCCTTATTACGATGTACTTAATGAGCTTTGCAGTCATTGTGTCATCCATTATTGGCGTTACGGTGGGAACTTTATGTGCGCAAAATTCGTATACCGCAAAATTCATTTTATTGGTTTGTGATACGTTTCAAACTTTTCCATCCTTTATATATTTGATTCCCGTGATAATGCTTTTTGGCGTAACCGATACCTCCGTATTAATCGCAGTTATTGTCTATGCCACGGTTCCTGCTACCCGTTATACCGTGGTAGGACTGCGCAGTGTGCCACCAGATCTCCATGATGCGGGCTCAATGTCAGGTGTCAATCGACTGCAAAGATGGATCAAAATTGAATTGCCCATGTCTTTTCCACACATGGCGTTGGGCGTTAATCAAACCGTCGTGTTTGCGTTATCCATGATCATCATTGGCGCGATGATTGGTACTGATGATCTTGGACAATTTATTTTGAAAGCTTTATCCGATAAAAATGGCATAGGCAATGGATTAACACTGGGCCTGTGTGTGGCTTTCATTGGTCTGGCCGCTGATCAAGTGATACGAACTTGGGCAAACGAAAGAAAACAAATTTTAGATATTAGCTAAAACTACCCTTCTTTTCTTCGGTTGAAGCCATTAATTGACATCCAACCCAACAGCAATTGTAACAAAAAATTACATCTATTTTAGCTAGTATCTTTTATTCGGTTTAAATACGCCCACTACTCTAATCTTTTCCGTGGCTGGAAGCAGTGGACGATTCAATGTAATTCTATCTGGGAGAGAGGAGTAGCAGGAATGCCCTTTGGAATTCTCTAGCTTTGGGAGTTGTGATAAAGGTTGTCAATCCGGAGATGTACTTGAAAGACAAAACAATAAATATAATTGGCCGGGGAACAGCAGGTTCGTATTAGAGAATTGCTGCACAATTCACAAAAGTGTCACAGCATACAACGCTGCTCTGCGGTGTGGTAGTAAATTAAATTCATTCAGTTAGAATTGTAAGTATTTCGATCATTAACCTAAACAGAAATTGTCATGAATAAGCGAGTTGCAGTTATTGGTGCGGGACCCAGCGGTTTAGCACAATTAAGGTCTTTTCAATCGGCTGCAGAAAAAGGCGCTGAAGTTCCGGAAATTGTATGTTTTGAACGGCAGGAAGACTGGGGGGGACTGTGGAATTATACCTGGCGTACCGGACTTGATGAATATGCAGAACCGGTTCATTCCAGCATGTACCGCTATCTGTGGTCAAACGGCCCAAAGGAGTGTTTGGAATTTGCGGATTACTCCTTTGAAGAACATTTTGGACGCACTATTGCTTCATATCCTCCACGTGAAGTCCTTTTCGACTACATCATAGGGCGTGTTGAAAAAGCCGGTGTCAGGAAGCAAATCCGTTTTCGTACCACAATCCGTGAGGTTTATTATTCAGTAAAGTCAGGCCGCTTTACCTTAACTGCACATAATCTAGTGGACGACACGGTTTACTCTGAGGAATTTGATAATGTGGTGGTGGCTTCAGGGCATTTTACTACGCCGAATGTGCCAAGTTTTGATGGAATAGAAACTTTCAACGGTCGTGTGCTACACGCACATGACTTTCGGGATGCGCTTGAATTTAAGGGAAAAAATCTCTTGCTCATCGGCACCAGTTATTCTGCAGAAGACATCGGTTCCCAATGTTATAAATATGGTGCAAAGTCCATTACCTGCAGTTATCGAACCGCTCCGATGGGATTTCACTGGCCGGATAACTGGGAAGAAGTGCCTCTGCTGAAGAATGTTGATAAAAATACATGTACCTTTAAGGATGGCTCAAGTAAGGAGATTGACGCGATCATTATGTGTACGGGCTATCTGCATTACTTCCCTTTTCTTCCGGATAGTCTACGCTTGAAAACGGATAACCGCCTCTGGCCTTTGAACCTCTATAAAGGTGTATTTTGGGAAGACAATCCAAAACTGATGTTCCTAGGAATGCAGGATCAGTTCTACACTTTTAACATGTTTGACGCACAGGCCTGGTACACAAGAGATTACATGCTGGGACGCATCAATTTGCCCTCAAAAGAGGAGATGAGAAGCCACAGTCAGGCCTGGAGAGAGCGGGAAGAAAAACTTGAGAACGATGAACAGATGATCTGGTTCCAGGGAGATTATGTGAAAGAGTTAATCTCCGAAACGGACTATCCGAGTTTTGATGTGGAGGGAGTAAACAAGACCTTCATGGAATGGGAACACCAAAAGCATGAGGACATTATGGATTTCCGGAACCATGCCTACCGCTCCTTGATTACCGGGAATATGCAGCCAGTCCATCATACTCCCTGGATGGAAGCTATGGATGATTCCATGGAATCATACCTGGAAAACAAGTAAGAGTGAAAAACAGCCTGTGCAGGGACTCTCTAACGTTCAGTATTCCTCCTGGAGAGTACCGGAATCAGCCAGAGTACACAGGCAAAGGTCCAGACTATACTTCCAATTGTGGAAAGATAATCTTCGCTGCGGATGCCCGCCACGATAAAAAAAAGTCCCGAGATGAAGAAACAAATCAGTCCAATTAGTTCAAAATAAAATATTTTCATTGCATTAATTTATGAAGGACTCTGTACGAATAGAGAATTGATTGAAAATATCACCAAACCGGCCCAAATCAGTCCGAACGTGATGCTGTGAGTTGAAGTGAATGGTTCGTGGAATAGATACACACCAATAATGAGTTGGATAGATGGAGTCATGTATTGAATAAAACCCAGGGTAGTATAACGAAGTCGTTTTCCGGCATTTGTGAACCAGAGCAGTGGTAGTGAGGTGACCACGCCTGCACCGACTAAAAAAATCACAATTCTCCAATCTCCTCCAATATTCCCTGTACCATCTACATTCCAAACCACTATCATAACTGCTGCGAAAGGAGCAAGCAGTACTGTCTCCATCAACAGACCCACCAATGGTTTTACTGGTATCATTTTGCGTAATAAACCGTAAAAAGAAAAGGTGAATGCCAACGAAAGAGCAATCCAGGGCAGTGAGTCAAACTCCCAGAGAAAATTCAAAACGCCCAAAGCAGCCATTCCAAGTGCTAAACATTGCCAATAATTGAGGCGTTCCTTCAAAAAAATTGCTCCCAATAAAACATTAAACAAGGGATTGATAAAATATCCCAAACTGGTTTCGACGATTTGATTCGTGTTTACACCATAAATATAAACAAACCAGTTTACTCCCAGGAGCACTGCTGTTCCCAGGAGCATCCAGATATATTTTGGGGTCTTCAGTAAATCCCGAAATTCCCCCAAACGCTTCTGAACTGCCAGCAACCCCACTAGGAAAAGCACGGACCAAACCATTCGGTGTGCTAAAATTTCTAACGAAGGAACGGTGTCAAGAAGTTTCCAGTAAATGGGAAGAAAACCCCATGCGCTAAAAGCCAACAGGGCATATCCGACTCCAATTTGTGCTTCCGTATGCTGAGATTTAATAAAATTACTCAAGTAGTAATTTAGTTTCTGGATTCATGTTTCAGTTTGATGGATGCTGGAAAGTGCAGCGTGAACGTACTCCCCTTACCGTATTTGCTTTTCAATGAAACTGAACCTCCAAGCAATTTCATTAAACTTTGCACGAGCGCAAGTCCAAGACCTGTTCCCTTTAGTGTTCCGGATGAGTTGACTTGATGGAAGACTTCAAATATTTGCTGTTGCTGATCTACGGTAATTCCGCAACCTGTGTCCTGAATTTCAATTGAAACTCCATTTACATCATGAATGCTACTGACTTTGATATGACCTCCGGATTTAGTAAATTTAATGGCATTTCCCAGAAGATTAATCAGTACCTGCCGGACCTTTCCGGAATCAGAATAAAGCATAATTGGTGTGTCAGAGTGGAAAACGAGTTCATGCTGAAGAGATTTTTCCTGTAGAAGTGGTTCCAGCCATTCCATCACATCCTGCAGTAAATTTTCCAACTGAAACTCTGAGTTAAATATTTGCATCTGGCCAGCTTCAATTTTGGAAAGATCGAGCAATGAATTGATCAGTTCCAAAAGATGTTGCCCGCTTTTTAAAATTCTACTGAGGCGGTCAATTTGATAATCCGAAAGTGGTTCCTCTTTTCCTGATTCAAGCAAGACTTCCGCAAAGCCGATTATAGCATTAAGCGGAGTACGCAACTCATGAGACATGTTGGTGAGGTACATACCTTTGGCCCGGCTGGCTTGATCAAGCTGACGATTTGAGGTTTCCAGTAATTCAGTACGTTCGCGGATGACGGACTCCATTTTTTGAAAAACTTCTGTCAACGTTTGAACTTCATCCATATTTTCCGGAAATTCATCTGCTTTGCCCTCGACTTCAATGGATTTTTCAGCAGGCTTGTGGAACTGATCACGGATAAGCTGCTGAGCCGCACCCCGTAATTTTCTAAGTGGGGCAGTGATTCGGTTTGCAAAAAAAACTGCCAATCCCAAAACAAGAAGTAAAACTACAGAAGCAACGACCCAGATCCAGATTCCAAGTCCTGACAAACCTTGCCGCAATTCAGATTCCTGCTGACGTGCAAAATCGGTTTGCCAGCGAATCATTATTTCCACCTGACTGCTGATGTTCTGTACCAAAGGCGACTCCTTGTCTGTCCAGATAATCTGTGCTTCTTCCAGAGTAAGTTTTTGTTCCGGATCGCTTGTGTTTTTTTGCAGATTTTCAAGGGATAAAATCATCAACCGCAAATCATAAAAAACACGTCTCTCAACTGATCGTTCTCCTTCCCACACACGTACCTTTTTGTAAAGCAGGTCGAGTTGCTTAAAGACAGGGTGAATATCAACTGCCCATGTAAGGTCACGTTCTTTAATGAACTTCAAATCTCCGCTGTCGATCCAGGCCTTTTGTGCCAGTGAGGCTTTATGGACTGCATTATTCAGCGAAAACCACTTAAGGGAAACTGCAGGGAGATCACGGTGTCTGTCCAAAGACTGATGCTGTTCCAATGTAAGCCAGTACAGGGCAACAAAACCTAACAGGGTTATTGATGCACAAACTGCTGCAACCAGAATAATTTTATGGCGTAAACTTTGGAACATTTTTGTTACAGCATGAAGACAGGATTTTAGATTTGGGATAATTTAATTACAATATTTTACAGGTTTACTCGACGGTCAAGATTGTATCGTGCCTTACGCGAATATATGTGAAAAATATTATAAAATATTAGTATCTTATAAGATATAACATTTCGGTCGATATGACATGACGCAGTGAATAACATCAGTATTTAGCTAGAATAAACAACTCACGATTAGGATTATAGAAAACGATTTAAACGCTACAATTTGATTAAAATAAGCAACAAAGCTCTTAAAAATTAGAACATAAATATTGCTCATTATCGAGTGATTTGTCCTGTACCAGATGAAATTCATCAAGCCTTCAGCTTGCAAGATATCTTCAAACAATGCACTCTTCAAACAGAGTCTTTTACAGAAAATATTTTTTAATTAATTATTATGTGCCGTCGTAATAATTCCTAAAACCGTGTTATTTTGAGCGAAGCGATAAATCTTGTATAAGAGACCACACCAATAACATTAAGATTTCTTACTACTGTCAAAATGATAAAATATCGATTTCAGACTTTTTGCGGGTAATTAAACTATGAAAAAAGAAACTAAACAGCAGCGTTTTCATGCAGCTCAGGTGTTGGTCCGTGACGCAGGTCTTTATGCGCTTCAGTGGTTTGGAAAACTTGATAGTCTGCAGACAGAGAAAAAAGGACCTCAGGACTTGGTAAGCAAAGCAGATCGTGAAGTTGAAAAAATGATTCGCGGTCGTTTGCAGACTTTATTTCCGGAAGATGGGTTTTTAGGTGAAGAAAGCGGAACCAGAAATTTGGATGCAGAAGGTATCTGGATTGTTGATCCTATTGATGGAACAAGCTGTTTTCTAAATGGTTTGTCATCCTGGTGTGTATCGATTGCCTTTGTAGTTAAGGACCAAATTGAGATAGGTTTGATTTACGCACCGTGTACGGACGAATTGTTTGCATCTCAGCGTGGAGCTGGTGCTACCTTAAACGGTAAACCAATGAAACCGAGTAAGGCCACTACACTTGCAGATGGAATTGTCGGGCTGGGATATTCACCAAAAAGTTCGATTGTTGCAACCCAAAAAGCCTTCGATTATTTGTTTAAAAATGGTGGTGTTTATCACGACGTTGGATCTGCAGCTTTGATGTTAGCATACGTAGCTGCCGGACGTTACATTGGGGTTTATGAATTTCAAATTAATTCATGGGATTGTCTGGCAGGTATCGCTATGGTTCGTGAAACCGGTGGTTGGACGAATGATTTCTTAGCCAATGATGGTTTACTCACGGGCAATCCAGTCTTAGTTGCAGCTCCGGGAGTGAAAGACGCCATGCAGAAATTGTTTGCTGCCGCCGGCCATTAATTCCATCCTGTTTTTTAATTCAGCCAATGTTTCAGTCAATTCGACCTTTGCCAAATCCTTCTATGGGAGGGCATTGGCGTGGAAATTCGTTTCAATTCGGATTGATTGCTGAGCATGTTGTCAGCATCCGCTATTTATTTTACCCACATTTCTTTCCGCAACTTGAAGAAAATCAGGCCTTGCTGTCCGATGTCCAGTTGGACACATCGTATCAGTTTGGTGATGTATGGGGCTGGGAAGCTGAATTTTCCGGCTCTGCAGAAGAACACATTGTTTACCTGATTCAGCTTCAAGAAAAGGACGGCAACACAAAATTTGTTTTTGATCCATTTGCCAGGGAAAGCTTCGGTGGTGAGCATTGGGGGAGACCAATTGGATTTGTTATGGATGAGGAGGATTTTCGGCTCAGTGTTATTTCCCGTCCCAAAAGTAAGGTTTTTCATGGAATGCGCCGGTTGCCCGTTCTGCGTCAGGAAACACCGACAGATGAATTAACTGCTTCCCGTCCACAACGCCCTCATCACCCTCTGGAGCAGAGTGTCATTTACGAGTGCCATGTCCGTGGCATGACCAATAGCCCATCAATCTCAGTTTCCGGATCTTCACAATCCGGGACATATCGGGGACTTGTTGAATGTATTCCGTATTTAAAAGCACTTGGTGTGACTGCAATTGAGCTTTTGCCGGTTTTTGATTTTGATGAAAACGAGAGGATTATTACTGATGCGGAAATTGAGCATACTGTTCTAAACTATTGGGGTTACTCACCACTTTTGTTTTTTGCACCAAAACAAAATTATGCGTCAGATGTGGTAAATCCAGTTCGCGAATTTAAAGCGATGGTTGACAAATTCCATGAAGCTGACCTGGAAATCTGGCTGGATGTTGTTTTTAATCATACTGCGGAATTTGGTGATAATGGTTTTGCAGATCATTTTAAGTTACTGGCGCCGGATCAGTGGTATTTGCGGGAAAAGGACGGAAGCTACAAAAATTATTCCGGATGCGGAAATACTTTGAATTGTGCTCATCCAACAACCAGACGAATGATTCGTGACTGTCTCATTTACTGGTCACACGTTATGGGTGTGGACGGTTTTCGGTTTGACCTTGCTTCAATTCTAAATCGGGATTCGGCTGGAGACATTATGGACTTTCCGCAGTTACTCTGGGAATTAAGACATGAACCTTCCCTGAAAAATATTAAACTGATTTCAGAACCATGGGATGCCGCAGGTGCTTACGAACTGGGAAAAGCAGCTGAGTTTGCAGATTGGACAGAATGGAACGATCAATTCCGTGACAAAGTTCGTCGTGCTGTGCGTGGAGATGAGGGCATGATGGAAGGGCTTAAAGAGTCAATTCTGGGCAGTCCAAATATTTTTGGTTCAGTAGAAAAAGGCAGGAAGCGGAGTCTAAACTTTGTTACTTCTCATGATGGTATGACTTTGATGGACCTGGTTTCATACAGCGAAAAACACAACGAGGCGAACGGCGAAGAAAACCGGGATGGCCACAGTGCTGATTTTTCGGACAACTGCGGAACTGAAGGAGTAACTGATGATCCGGAAATACTGTCATTGCGTTTCCGGAAGTTACGCATGTTTCATTGCCTGCTGCAGCTTTCCAACGGAATTCCCATGCTGTTGGGTGGTGATGAATTCGGGAGGACACAACAGGGCAACAACAACGCTTATTGTCATGACTCTGCTTTAACCTGGCTGGACTGGAATCTGACAGAACAAAACTCCGTGCTTTTAGCTTTTACTCGGCGTATGATTGCCTTTCGCAAACAGCACGCTCCATTTTTATTTTCAGGAAAAAGTAAATATAAATGGTTTAATGCTTCAGGTGGACCGGAGGAGTTTGCACCCTACGTCCGGACACTACACTTTGAAGTAACAAATCCTGGTTGGCCAGACCAGGCAATGCGCATTTTGATAAATTGTTTTGACAAGCCGGTTAAATTTAATCTGCCTGAAGAAATAGCCTGGAACGTTCTGATTGATACCGAAAAGGAACCTGCTGAATTCGTCTCTCCGGTTGGAGGAATTGCGTGGCTTAAGGGTTTTTCAGTACAAGTTTTGAGGTGACACTCAATTGATGGTTGACGTTTTAAAACCAAAAATTTAAACTTGTCTCAAAGGAGACATATGCCAAAATCAAAAAAACATACTCCCGCATTGGGAGCGGATTACAGTGGAAAAATGAAGAGCCGCTTTGCTGAAAAGGTTAAACCGTCTGGCAAAGTATATTCAAAAGCAGATCGTCGTGATAATCGAGTAAAAGATAATTTGTCAGAGGAACTGCAACAGAAATTTAAAAAAGATAATTCAATGCAGGGCGGATGTTTGTGCGGTGCAGTTAAATTTAAGCTGACGGGTAAATTGCGTCCGGTTATCAATTGTCATTGCGGGCAATGTCTCCATACTCATGGAAATTTTGCGGCCTATACGTCTGTGGAAAAAAAGAATTTTCAGCTTGTTAATGATGTTGGACTGAATTGGTTTCGCTCCTCTAACGAAGCAAGACGGGGATTTTGTCAGGAATGTGGTGCCAGTATTTTTTTTGAACGTTTAGGCGGCAGTAATATCAGTATTGCTGCAGGGATGTTGGATTCTTCAAAAGGTCTAAAAACTGTTGAACATATTTTTGTTGATGACAAACCTGATTATTATGAAATTGAGGATGATTTGCCAAAATTTTCTCAATACTACAAAAGACAACTTGAAAGAGATACTTAACAATAAATAATATTTTTATTTTGATGGTTTCGTCAAAAGTCTGCAATCCACCCCGCACCTAAATCAGCAATCTGGAAATGAAAAAATAGAATAATCCAGGCGCTGTTAAGGTACGGGGTTATTTCGAGCGCAGGGATAAATCTTAATGATATTAATGTAGGAGCTTATACAAGATTTCTCGCTTCGCTCGATATGACACTGTTTTACGACTTTTTACAGGTTCATCTAATTTGTATGATAAAAATCACAAAATCAACATGCAGTCTCCATAGCTGAAAAAACGGTATTTTTCGGCTACGGCATGCTGATAGGAACTTAATAAAAATTCGCGGCCACAAAATGCTGAAACTAACAGCATCAATGTTGATTTGGGAAGGTGAAAATTTGTGAGAAGCCCATCCGTCATTGAGAATTTGCAGGGTGGATAAATAAAAATGTCTGTCCAACCCGAGCTTTCTTGAAAATTCTGCCGAGCTAAGGTTTCCAGAACCCTCACAGAAGTTGTGCCGACATTGATTATCTGTTTGTTATTGTTTTGGTAGACTTGCAGTTGACGTAGTGTTTGAGAAGAAATTGAAAAAAATTCCGCATGCATTTTATGTTTTCGAATATCTTCTTGATCAATTGAGGAAAAGGTCCCCAAACCGACATGCAGAGTTACCTCCAAAATATCGATTCCACGATTTCTAATTTCTGTTAAAATTTCAGGCGTAAAGTGTAAGCCGGCAGTGGGTGCTGCAATTGCGCCTGGTTCGGTAGCAAAACAGGTTTGGTAACGTTCTCGATCTTTTGTATTCTGCAAATCACTTGCGTTTCGTCGCTCAATGTAAGGTGGCAGCGGCGGCAGACCAACATCTTCCAATCGCTCTTTCAAACGTTCTGTTTCCTCAAACTCCAAAAGCCATTCACCCTCTTCCAGCCGTTCTTTTGCTTTTGCCAAAAGTTTTCCATCACAAAATTCAAGACGCTCACCCTTTTTAATTCGTCCAGCTTTTCGGACTATTGCGCTCCAGTCTCCGTTGTTATTTTCTTCAATCAGCAGGGCTTCAATTTTTCCACCGCTTTGACGTTTTCCCGGAATGCGGACAGGTAAAACTTTGGTGTTGTTGATAACAAGGCAGGAGGATTCAGGGAGCAGTGAAACAATTTCAGTAAAGTTGCGGTTTGAAATTTTTCCGCTTTTACGTTCAAGAAAAAGCATGCGTGACTGATCACGTTTTGGGGCAGGATGCTGGGCAATGAGGGATTGAGGAAGCTTATAGTCGTATGAACTGAGCTTCCAATCGTGAGAGGGCATTTGGATTATGAGAATTAAATCACCAGACTGGGGCCAGCACTTGATGGTTGTTTCTTAGAAAAAATAGTCCTGTTGTCGGCTGCTAACTTGTTTTATCCATACCGTCCATTTGTTTGATACGCTCTTCAGGAGAAATAATTTTCGTTAATTTTGCACCAAACTTTTCATTGACAATGATAACTTCACCTTGAGCAATCAACTTGCCGTTGGCAAATAAATCCAGGCTTTCACCAACTAAACGGTGCAGTTCAAGTACTGATCCCTGTCCGAGTGAAAGGAGCTCGTTAATGGTCATTTTTGCACGTCCCACTTCAAGGGTCATTGTTAAAGGCATTTTCTGTAAAAGTTCCAGGTCAACACCTTCTTCAACCGGTGTATCATCCATGGACGAGGTGGTGTCTGAAGCTGAGTCAAGCATTTCGTCGATATTTTCCTCTGTTGAATCTGCTTTTTCCGTTATTAAGGAACTAAGGTCACCGCTGCCTCCTGTACCTTCAGGACTTGTTTTCTGCTGCTCTAACTCATTCATCAACGAATCCATATCGTCATCAGGGCTGTCTCCATTCTCGGTTTCAGCTGCTTTCATTTCTACGTTTTCCTGCTCTTCCTGAACTTCTTCGTCTACCATTTTTACTCCATTTAATAAATTTATTGGAAGGAAAGGGGTAACTCCAGTTCCCAGCATTTTCTCAGTTTCGGTTCTTCGAGTGCATCACATCCGGAAGGGCTTTCAAAGTCTTTCAACTTAAAAGAAAATGCTAATTCATCCGGAATATTATTTTGCGATTCAGCGGAACGTTTATTAATCTCAAATGCTGCAGTACACCTAAATTTATCTTCTCTTAATTTTTCCAGGTTTTTTATTTTCACCTGGCAATCCAATTGCTGAACACTGCAATAATGCTGAACATGAGCTTCAGCAACTTGTTCCAGTTCAGGCAAAAAAATTGAACCCCGATAAGCTGAACCATAAACTTGTCCTTGTTTTCGACTCTCTAAAAACCTTGGGATCTCATCCGGAGTCATACGGCCATATACTCGTCCGCTTGGAAAATCAATCATTGTTGGTGCAAAACGATGCCCTCCAAGGTGACTGCTCTCCCAAACTTCAACAGAAGAATTTTGCTTTTGAACATGATATTGCATCTGATCAGCAAGTTTCTGTCCAAACTTGGCACAGCATTTATCATGCCTCCCATGGGTACAAATAAAAATCTGCTCCCGCTCAATCTTTTTACAGGAAAAATCGGAATTTTTGTAATGCTGAAAATGTGACTCTAAAACTTCTGGTATTTCTTTGGGGAGAACGTTTGAATAATACCATTTTCCGGGATAGATAAATAATTCCACTTTGTCATTTTCGAGCTTTGCCTGGCTGGCTAAACGGATACTAATTTTTCCGCTAATTTTACTTTTTTCTTTCATCCATTGTTTTAGTCCAGTTGGGAATCCGCCTTTGGATTCCAGAGCTTCGTATTCCCAGTATTTTTTGGGCCAGGAAATAAAAACAAAATGCTCTGCAAATGGGGCAGTGCCCGCAAGAGGTTCTCCTGATTGTCTGCACAAAAAACTGCAAAACTTTGAATCGGACATTTCTGGTTATCTGGTTTAAGTGTTAATAGTGTATCAAACTGAAACAATAGAATCTAAGGGTTTGTAACAGGCAACTTTATGAACAATTTCAGCAGGATTTTTGTCAGATTCCATTGCCGAACTATTTTTAAGATTTAAAAGTGACGGAGATTTTTCTCTGCATTTTTCCTCTACAAGCGGACAACGGTAAGCATAGGCGCATCCTCCTTCAGTTTCTGGAAAAAGTTGGGTTGAAGCTGATTTTTTTAAACGTCCTGTGCGTTTCCTTGACGGGTCAGGACGAGGAACTGCTTCAAGCAGAGCTCTAGTGTATGGATGTTGAGCATGATCAAACAGGGTTTCCGTTGGACCTGTTTCTACAATTCTTCCTGCAAACATCACAGCCACATTTGTAGTCATGTGACGAACGATGCTCAGGTCATGACTAATAAAAAGATAAGCCAGTCCATGCTGTTCCCGCAAGTCCATCATTAAATTCAATACCTGAGCCTGTACTGACACATCCAAAGCCGATACCGGTTCATCCGCCACAATCAGTGACGGACGAGTGATTAAAGCACGGGCAATTGCAATTCTCTGGCGCTGTCCTCCGGAGAACTCATGCGGAAATTTGTTCGCGTCTGCAGGTGAGAGCCCCACATTTTCAAGGGCTTCAGCAACCTGTTGCTGCTGTATTTTCAGTGTTACTTCTCCCAGCAATGTAAGGGGTTCAGATACTATTTGACTAACTGAATGGCGGGGATCCAACGAGCCGTATGGATCTTGAAAAACCATTTGCATTCCACGACGCATACGTCGCAAATCTTTGGTTTTCAGGGTGTGCAGAACCTTACCTTGAAAACAAACTTCTCCGGACTGAGGAGATTCAAGTGCTAATACAGTTCTGGCCAAAGTAGATTTCCCGCAACCGGACTCGCCCACAATGCCAAAACTTTCACCGTAATTTAGCGACAAACTCACTCCATCAAGTGCACGGAAGCGTTTTGGAGGAATAAAAATATGCTGGCGCGGCAGGATATATTCCCTCACCAGTTCGCGGATTTGGAGCAAAGTATTTGCATTCTTTTCCTGTTTCATGCGTTTTGCTCCCAGGGGAAAAAACAGGCTGCGGAATGTCCGTTACTTATCCGGGTTTCATCCGGAAGCTCTGAAAAACATTTTGCCTGTGCCCGTGAACAGCGGTCTGCAAAAGAACAGCCTTTGGTGCGTTCCCAGAATTCCGGAACACGTCCGGGAATTGTTGACAACCTGCTATTTTTGGGATTTTCAGGATGACGGCTAAGATCATTAGTAGACTTTTCTGTGTCAGGAATTGAGGCAAAAAGGCCGCGTGTGTATGGATGTGCCAAATGTTCAAACACTTTATTTGTTGGACCTTTCTCTACAATCCGTCCTGCGTACATTACCAGCATTTGATCAGTATTTTCTGCAACAACACCTAAATCGTGTGTTATCAGCATCAGTGCCATGTTTTCCTCAATAACCAATTCAGAAATCAAAGCCAGTATTTGTTCCTGAATCGTGACATCCAGTGCAGTTGTAGGTTCGTCTGCAATAATCAATTCCGGTTCACATACCATAGCTATCGCAATCACTACCCTCTGTCTTTGTCCTCCGGAAAGCTGATGTGGATAAAGTGAGCGCGAAAATTTTTTGGCAGGTAAGCCAACGCGGTCCAACACTTTTGAAGCCTGTCGCTGCCCTTGATGTCGGGATAAATTTTTGTGCAGAATCAAACTTTCTGCTACCTGGAATCCAATTGGCTGGACTGGATTTAGTGCCGTCATTGGCTCCTGAAAAACCATACTGATACGGTTCCCCCTGATTTTACATAATTCCTTTTCAGGTAGATTCAGCAAGTTTTTACCAAACATAACTTCGCCGGAGGCAGTCATATTTTCCGGCAATAAACCCATGATTGCAAAGGCCGCCATTGATTTACCACAACCGGATTCTCCAACTACTCCCAAGCTTTTGCCGCTTTCAAGTTTGAAATTCAGGTTGTCCAAAATGTTAATTGGACCAGATTGGTGTTCTGTACGAACAGTTAAATTATTAACGGTCAATAAATTCAAATGGTTGTTGCTGGTTGTATGTATTTTTGTAAAATGTGAAAATTTTCAATAAATGCGAAACTGCATGCTGCAGAGAAAAGAAGCTAAATTTATTTTCTGGATGGCAAGCTTTTTGGAAAGCTTATCCTATCACGGCAGTTTTTGCATTCAGAAATTGACCATTTTGTGTAATCTGCTATTTATTATAACAGAAAAGTGTAAATTCATTAGCAATCTTATGATTGTAGAAAGATATTTATATGCCCATTTTACTAAGTGAAACAGCAAAGGAATGAAACTATGAGGTCTGCTATTCAAGAAGAATTATTTGGTCCTGAACAATACACCCGTTTATGCAGCATGTGCCGGGGGGAATTTCCCCGTTCGCCGGAATTTTTCCCTCCAGGACGATGTCAGGACAGACTGGCTTCGTTTTGTCGTAAATGTGCTAATGTCCGGGCACAGGTTCGGCAAGCTCCCAAAGAAACGGAAAGAAGGTTGTCTCAAATGAATTTGCTGGAAAAGAGCTGTGAAGGATGTGGAACAATAAAATCATTGAGGGAATTCTACATGTCTTCACATTCACATGATGGCAAAACGTCAATCTGCAAAAACTGCATAGATGCAAAGAGCAGTGAAAGAAAGATGCGTCAGCAGCGTCTTGGAGATTTGGCCTGGGCAGTTTATTTTATCCAGGATTCACGCAATAACAGAGTTAAAATAGGTTCATGTGATGATCCTTATGTGGCACTGGAAACTCTGCAAAAAGGATCTTCAGAAACTCTGCATTTGCTGGCAAGTCATGAAGCAGGACAAAAAGAGTCTGCGGAAAATATTGAAAGTACTCTGCACAGTTTGTTTCAAACTCACTACACAGGACACGGATGGTTTGAAATGGTGCCTTCACTGGAACAGTACATTTCCCTTATTCAGCAGGAAGATTACGACAAGGCGGAAATTCTACTCCATCCAATGGAAAACACTCAAAATAAAGCTGCTCAAAATAAAGCTGCTCAAAATAAAGCTGCTCAAAAGACAGTCCCAAAAGACATCACAGAAGGTACTGTGTTTGTTGAGGGACAGAAATTCCCCAGTATTGCAGCAGCATCCAACGCAACCGGATATTCTGCTGAACAGTTGAAAAAATCCATCAAAAATTCTGAAGAATCCGGTATCTCCGTTACATCAAAACTCAAAAAAGCAGTTTGATTGGTGAATCAGTTTCGAGGCGCCATGTCCGGAAGTTTTTATTCAAAATTTGTATTTCCCTACCTTTGTGAACTTACCATGTCCGGAAAGTCACTGAGTGGTTTTCGGCAGGATGCACTTCAGGAAATAAACGGGGAAGTTCTGGAAATCGGTTTTGGAACAGGACTCAACCTGCCTCATTTTCCGGAAACTGTACAGAAAATTGACGCAGTTGATGTCAACCCCCGAATGCATCGTCTGGCACGGAAACGGATTGATAAGTCCGGAATTGCAGTGACAAATTATGTTCTTTCCGGAGAGCATTTACCAATGGATGATGCAAGTTACGATTATGTTGTCTGCACTTTTACATTGTGCAGTATTCCGGATGTGTCACAGGCGTTGCTTGAAATAAACCGTGTGCTTAAACCACGAGGGAATTTTGTGTTTTTGGAACACGGGTTGAGCGATGTCACGAAGGTACAGGCCTGGCAGCACCGTCTCAATCCTCTACAAAAAAAAATTGGTGACGGTTGTCATCTCAATCGTAAAATTGATGATCTTGTCCTTGGTGCTTCTTTTGAAATCACTTCATTGAAGCGATTTCATCTTCCGTCTGTTCCAAAATTCATTGGACATTGCTATCAGGGTATTGCAGCCAAACCGTTGAGTTCAGATTAACCAGGTACGCTCTAAGCGTAATTCTGCTGTTCTTACGAGGGTTTGCTCTGGAACAGTCAGACAACCCTCCACAATCTTCCCAATTCTTGTAAAACAAACCGATTGATGTTATATATTGGTTTCTAATAATCGAACCAACAAGAAACATAATTGTGTTTGAATGGATATTAAGAAAGATTTTCAATTCCACTTTGAAACAGGGTCTCAGGATTTCTACATGATGGAATACCTTCTCCCACCGATTATTCTTTTCCTTGGAATCATTTTATTCTATGTCTTTATTAAGAAAAGAATACTTAGAGATGAGAAGGAGGATTTGGAGAGTCTCAAACTGTTGCAGGAATTACTTGATGCTGGAACCATTACTGAGAATGAATTTAAAAAGAAAAAGAACCGTATTACATCAAAATGGTGATGAAAGAGTCAGTCCCTCTTACTTATCATTGAATGATTTACACCCCATACACAACCTCCTTTGAGAAACCCCACTTAGTTCTTTACAGCCAGACACTCCCCGACAAGCCTATCCCAATCTTGTAAAATTGGCTAATCATGTTATAACAATGCTTCTTCTAAATCACAAAAAATAAACAATAACCATTAAGACAATGTTTAAAAATGGCTAATGAGAAAATAAAAGGGAGGTGTTTTTGTGGTGCTGTAGAACTCATAGTTACTGGAGAACCTTCAGCAATGGGCTATTGTCATTGTAAAGACTGTGCTGCATGGAGCGCAACACCAATAAATTCCTACAGTTTTTGGGGGTTTGATCAACTGGAAATTACAAAAGGCTTAGAAAATATTCAAACGTTCTCTAAGACAGATCACAGCAAGAGAAAGTTCTGTAAGAAATGCGGTGGCCATATTATGACAGAGCATCCAAGTTCAAACTTAGTAGATATTTTTGCAGTGATATTGGAGGGTTTTTCGTTTAAACCTTCCATTCATGTAAATTATGAGAGTAAAACTGTTTCGGTCAAAGACGGTTTACCAAAGTTCAAAGATCTCCCTGAAGAATTCAATGGATCTGGAGAAATTTTGCCAGAGTGAATACTTAAATTTTTAGTTAATAAATAAGTTAATCAAGTCCATTGTCACAGAACAATTTGCTGCCTTTACTAGAGTCCAAAGTAATTCCTACTTAAAAAGAACAATGGATCGTTACTAACCCATTGTTCTATTGAAATTTATGATGTAGATATATTGGTGCACTGGTTTTTGATACCATTTCTCTCAATTAGAATATTGATTTCATTTTCCAGCAAATGCGCTCTTTCATAGCTTTCTATTGACTCCATATCCAAGAAAAGACGAGGGTAGTTTCCATACAACAATGATTCAAAGGTCTGTTTATATTCTCCTTGGCAACCATACATTTGTGATAATGCCACAAGATGTTCTCCTTTTCCCTGAGCCACCTCCTCAGACAATTTGTTCCAGGCAATATCAAGGTACTGTACCCGGTTATTCTTAACAAAATCCCAATTTTTGCAGCCTAAAGTGCCGAAGGTACTAGCAAAAATAAAAGTACTTCCAGAAGAATAATCTGTTGTAGAAGCCAATGGATCTTCACTGGCAAATCCCATTGAACCTCCTTCATGACAAGCAAAGACAGTGGAAGCCTGAAACGAAAATACGAGGAGAAGACCAAAAAATATATTTAATTTTAGAATTTTCATGTTTGCTCCTAAATTTAATAATTAAAATGTGAATACTAATACAGAAAAGTAAAGATAATTTAAATCATTTTAAAAATAAAGTGTATTTGATGAAAAAAAGTCCTTCATAGTTTTTCCCCCGGCAAGATCAGCCCAATCATCTCTTGTGAGTAACTCCCACTAATTCTTCACAGTCAGACAATCCTCAACTGACACGCACGCAAGGCTAAAGACACAAGAACTCATTATTAGGTTGACATAGATTTTCAAGGAGATTATTATGCTCACGGCAAGTCTAATTATTTTCAAACTTAACTAACTTCAAAATAAGGATTCTATGACTAATGCAGAAATCAGTGACAAATTTATGAAAGCTTTTGAGGATCAAAATTGGGACGAATGGAAGTCATACTTTACTAACGATGTTGCTATGGAAGATATGGCTGCTGGAATTAAGGCAAATACATTGGAGGAATTTACAGGATACGCTCAAGGCTGGAAAGCAGCTTTCCCAGATATGAAGGGAGATATAACAAATAGAATGGAAGCAGGTAATACATTGATTGAAGAGATTACTTGGAGGGGTACACACACTGGGGACATGATGAGTCCAGATGGAAACACAATATCTCCCACAAACAAAACAGTAGCTTTAAGAACCTGTTTCATATTGGATTTTGAAAATGGCAAGTGTAAATCTTTCAAAAACTACAACGACATTATGACAATGATGGGCCAGTTGGGTTTGATGCCTTCCTAATAAAACAGTACCTTATGAACGTCTCACACTCTCAAGGGTGACGGTTGATATTCTCCATACGTGCTGCGAAGTTTCTCTGTGCGTGTGGAAATCCGTTGGCATGTGAAGTCTCTTCCGTATGTTTGTTAGTTCGGTTACTAATTGGCGGTTAACACATGATGTTCATTACCAACCCCATCACCTCCTGTGAGTAACTCCCACTAATTCTTTGCGGTCAGACAACTCTCTCTTTCAATGAGTGTTGATTTAGAAAGGCCCTGCAGAAAAACCAGTCCGGATTATTAATTCAAGAGAAACTCCGGAAGAGCTTGGGAAGGTTTTGGATAGGCTAAATTCAGTGACAACTAAAGAAAATAATTAGCTTGCTGAAGGTGGAGTATATGCCGATTGCATTTGCTTCAGGTTTTTTCTTATTGAATCAACCGAAACAGCTTTAATTGAAATCATTCCATCGAAATCATCTGACATCATTGCGCCTCCCTTAGCGGCGATTATTTGTTCTGAATCACCTTCTAGGACTAATATAAAATCAAATTCGCCTTCAGTGATATCATAAGAAATGAACTTGCATCCCATTGCTTCACAGGCCGACTTTACGACACTTTCCCTGTTTGAATCACCGGTCAAAAAACCCTTTACACCTTTTTGACTGAAATTACCCATCACATAATATTTAGCCATACACACCTTAATTTATGAAAGATTAAATTGGAAGAAATGCACTTGAGCATTTTGAATTTATACTGGTTACTTAAGTATCAGGTTTTACAATAGTTTGTCAAGTTTTCCTCAAAGCCATATTTTTGCATATGAGCCCACTAATTCTTCTCAGTCAGACCAATTAACAAGAAGAAACGAATGGGATAAAACCTTGTATTGTGAATTTGAGCAACGTTTACTTAATTACCAATAATTATTCATGATAAAACCAATTTCATTTCGACTCTTATATCTTAACTTTGGTCATTTTACCAACCACATGCTGATGTTGATCTTTGCAAAGGCAGCATTCAGTGCAGGAATAGACTTCGGATTTGGGAAAGATGGAGCTTATGCTGAAATGATTCCTTACGGGATTCCCTCACTAGTTCTGTTTGGTGCATGTGCCCCACTTGCAGCGCTTGGGGCAGACCACTGGAATCGTAATGGCATGTTGACTGTTTTTTTTATCGGCATCGGATTGTCTTCTATTCTGACTGGATTCGCCCAGAGTCTTCTTCAAATTGGTTTTGGACTGGCTTTTATTGGTGTATTTGCATCTATTTACCATCCAGTAGGTATAGCTATGGTAATCGAGGGTGGAGGAAAAGTTGGGTGGCGTCTCGGGATGAATGGAGTGTGGGGTAATATGGGTGTTGCCGCAGCACCATTGGTGACTGGTTTAACCATCGCCCAATTTGACTGGCGGTTGGCTTTCATCATTCCTGGATCGGTTTCGATACTTTTTGGTCTTGGTTATCTGTCCTTCGTGCGTAGTGTGAGTGCCGGAACACCCGAAGCTAATCGACAGGAAAAAGAGTTAGTAGGATTTGCTCCTGGCTGGAAACGTGCCTTGGTTTCGCTGGCCTTAGTTACAGCCGCAGGTGGCTTTGTCTTCGGAGCGATGACATTTCTTATTCCTAGATTGTTCGATGTTCGGATGCAAGGAATTTCTGAAGACTTAGCTGTGACAGGTACCTTAGCAGCTTTAATATATGCAGTGGCTGCTTTCGCACAGCTTGTGGTCGGACGAGCTATCGACAAACGAAACATAAAAACTGTCCTGATTTTCATTGCTGCTGGTCAGCCATTGTTCCTTTCCTTGATGGCTATGCAGACGGATTATACCCTATTTGCGGTTTCTCTGCTGGCCATGGGTTTTGTATTCGGCCAGATTCCAATAACTGATGCATTATTGTCACAATATGTTCCTGATCAATGGAGAACCAAGGTACTCTCAATAAAGTTCATGATAAATCTGGTAATCGGAGCTTTTGCGTTGATGACGGCAAGGTACTTATTGTCTACTGGAGCTGGCTTTGAAACAGTAATGCGAGTAATTGCAATTGCAGCATGTTTTATTGTGGGGGCGGCTTTTTTGTTGCCGAAACGTCATGATCCAAGCAAGATTGCAATATAACTGGAAAGATGGTGAATGGAATAAAACAGGAATGCCACAAAAACTAAGTCCTATCATCTTCTTTAAGTAACCCCCAACTAATTCTTCACAGTCATACAACCCTCCACAACTTACCTCCCCTATTCTTGTAAAACAAACCGATTGGTGTTATATATTGGGTTCTCATAAACAAACCAATAAGGAAACCAAGTGAGACACATACTAATCCATTTACATTATTCCATCCTTAATCTTACTTATCTGCATATCCTAACCAGAGTTTGACGATGGATGGAATGACTCTATTAATATTTCATATTTTTGCCATTGGGGTCATTATTGCTACCACAGCAATTATTGCTTATAATGCCGGGAAAAATAGAGGAAGGTTTTTGTCAGAAGACAAGGACAAAAAAGATTCTCCAGAGAAAATAGAATCTAAAAATGATGCTAATATTTAAAAGTTCGTATCCCACACACAACCACTA
>OFKC01000014.1_pt1 | contig 24130 bp, 20 predicted proteins | sample 1540411 | NCBI WGS metagenome assembly OFKC01 (sample SAMEA104347395, study PRJEB22522) | marine metagenome | biome: marine biome; feature: marine water body; material: seawater | collected 2015-09-01T00:00:00Z | depth 229 m
CACTACGCGCGTGCGAGGCAAATAATCAGGTGTCCGTATAGGTGTTTATAAGAAACTACATTTAGCATATATCAGCAATACTTGATATAAATGGCGAATATCCCCCTCCCCCCAATCCAGTTACTAAACTAGTTCTTGATTATCCTTCTTTGTGGCAAAATTGTTACTATTTTGTTACTAATATTTTATAATACATAATTATATCAACATATTATCTATGAATAGCATAATATTTCTCTAATTATGAGACTATCAGGTCAAGCTTTCTACCAAACTAAAGTACTCATTTTTCTACCAAGATACAGCTGATTAATATTCAGACAGCTCATCATCCAAGATCTTTTTAATCCATACAGCATCGATGTCAGGATCAATCTAGGTAACGACCCAGCAGTAAATCCAGGTCACGGCAGGTTTTTTTGGAAATTTTAGACTTGTCGGTAATTAGGGAAAATTTGAGGGCATCCGCCTGGGAATTGGGAAAATCTGGAGAAATTTTCCGCAAAGTTTCAACAAGTATCTGTCGGGCAGTTTCGACATTGGCATGCATCACCTTGATTATGTCCTCGACGCTGACTTCTGATTCGGATACGTGCCAACAGTCGTAATCGGTGGCTAGGGCGATCGAGGCAAAGGCCATTTCCGCTTCCCGTGCCAACTTTGCTTCCTGGACGTTGGTCATCCCGATCACGTCTGCACCCCATGAACGGTAAAGCAGCGATTCTGCACGAGAGGAAAAAGCAGGCCCCTCCATGCAGATGTAGGTTCCTCCTACATGCATGGTTGCCCCTACCGTTTGCGCTGCTTCCACTAGTTTCCCACTCAGCTCAGAGCAGACAGGATTGCCGAACTGTACGTGCCCCACCACGCCGTTGCCAAAAAAGGTGGATTTCCGGTGACGGGTTAGATCGATGAACTGATCGGGAAAAACCATGTGGCCCGGCTCTATTTCTTCGCGGAGACTGCCCACTGCGCCCACTGAAATCAAATGAGTGACCCCGAGCATCTTCAACCCCCAGATGTTGGCACGGAATGGTATTTCAGTTGGCAACAGCACATGCCCGATTCCGTGGCGAGGAAGAAAAGCCACCGGGATGCCGTTAACCTCGCCTGTCACGAAATACGAGGAAGGCTTTCCAAAAGGAGTGTCTAGATGGACTTCTTCGACTTCCTCCAACTCTTCCAGATGATACAGTCCGCTGCCGCCGATGATGCCTACTTTCATGTTCGATTCCTGTTGCAAAGGTTTTTTTCTCTGAGCTTAGGGCATAATTGAAAATGGGAGCCCTTTTAATTTCCGGACTTGTCCACTAATGGTTTCAATATGCTTAATTTTTTAATCTGTAAACCATGTCTCTGCTGTCACTTGTTTCATTCTCCCTCAAAAGTCACGAGACTAAAAATGGGATGATCCAATTTTTTTCTACCTTTTAAGTCAACTAATTCAATCACAAAAGCATAGCCAACAATGATTCCTCCCTCTTGTTCAATCAACCTTGAACTACCCTCCATCGTACCGCCTGTTGCCAATAAATCATCCACCATCAAGACTCTGCTGCCGGGTGGGATTGCATCCTGGTGGACTTCCACCCGGTCAGTGCCGTACTCTAAATCGTATTCAACCCCGTGTGTGGGACCGGGTAGTTTCCCTTCTTTACGGACAGGGATAAAGCCCTTTCCCAAACGCAAAGCCAATGGTGCTCCTATGATAAAGCCTCGCGATTCTATTCCTACCACCAAATCGATTTGCTCGTCTTGGTAATGCTTTACGAAGCGCTCCACTACATCGTTAAAAGCTTGCGGATCGGCAAGCAAGGTTGTGATGTCACGGAATTGAATTCCTGGTTTAGGAAAGTCAGGAATCGTACGGATTTTCAGTTTTAAATCAACCATTCGGTTTTTATGCTTCAAAAAAATAAACGGGTTAGAAGGGACTCAACAATATCGTTCTGCTGCCCACAAAACGCTATATCTAGAGGTCAGCTTTGGACAGGGGAATTTACGTAATCAAAAATACTGCTTTAAAACAAAGATAATTAAGTAGACACAATACTTAATTGGTTGTTTGAGAATTTCGTGTTCTCCAATTTCTCTTCTCCAAAATCATTTCCACTAGTTGTTAAGCTGTGTCCAAAGGTTCAAAAGATTTTACTAAATCATCTGCAGCCATCATTTGCTTCAGGAAGGGTTCGAGCTGATTCAGTCGGAGTGCGCAGGGACCGTCACAAAGCGCTTGTTCCGGTTCCGGATGTGCTTCCAGAAAAAGACCTGCGATTTTTTGAGACATACCTGCCAAAGCAAGTTCTCGCACAGATTCCCGCCGTCCAGCTGCTGCGTCACCCATACCTCCCGGACGCTGAAGCGCATGAGTAACGTCAAAAAGAACTGGATAACCAAAACTTTTCATCACAGAAAAGCCGAGCATATCCACCACCAAATTGTTGTAGCCGAAACTTGTGCCGCGTTCGCAAAGAATGAGCCGGTCATTTCCTGAGGATTCGCATTTCTGCAGAATGTTACTCATTTCTTCCGGGGCTAAAAACTGGGCTTTTTTAATGTTGATTGCGGCCCCGGTTTTAGCCGCTGCGACTATCAAGTCGGTTTGACGAGACAAAAAGGCAGGAAGCTGCAAAACGTCTGCAACATCTGCAGCTGGTGCCGCCTGATAAGGCTCATGAATATCAGTGAGGATGGGCACGTCAAATTCGGATTTAATTTTTTCGAGAATCTGTAAACCTTCATCCAGTCCCGGTCCTCGAAAAGAGTCGATGGATGAACGGTTGGCTTTATCGAAGGAAGCTTTGAAAATATAAGGAATCCGGAGCTTGTCGGTAATCGACCGGAAAGTTTCTGCTACCTGTAAAGCTACGGATTCAGATTCAAGCACGTTCATTCCGCCGACTAGAGCAAACGAATTTTCGTTGCTCAATTTTACATCACGAATTTGTATTATTTTTTGAGCGGTCATTTTTTGATTTAAGTTTCAATCGAGTGTGCGGCCTCGCATAAGTTTTTCATTTTTTGGACAGCAAGTTCACGTCCCAAAATTCCAAGTCCGCAGTCGGGTGCGGCAATCAGACGGTTTGCGTCAATATTTTCCAGTGCATCCATTAAACGCTTCCGAATTTCCTCGACTGCTTCAACACGACTTTTTGCTATGGCAACTACTCCAAAAATAATGGTTGTGGTTTTGAAATGCTCCAGCAAACTCAGGTCATTGTAGCGGTGTGCATCTTCCAAAGACAGGGCCATGACAGACGAATCTTCCATTGCATCCGCAATTTGGAAGTATGACTCACGAGGAGCTTTAGGATAATCAACTGCATCAATTACATCAGGATATCCACAACACATGTGAGCAGTTCTGGTAACTCCGTCCGGACAGTTTTGAAATGCACGTTCCAAATTTTCGACTCCAAATTCAAGCGCACGTTCAGGATAACGGGCAAAAAGGGGCTCGTCTATTTGAATGTGCCGGCAGCCTGCATTGGCCAGACTGAGTACTTCCTGGTTCAGTGCTTCAGCAATCGCTTTCCCAAAATCTTTTTGATTACCGTAATATTCATCCACGACGGTATCTGCAACAGTCAAAGGTCCGGGCATTGTAATTTTTACCGGCTTGTCTGTTGCTTCCTGGGCCCGCCTCCAATCATCTGCTAAAAACAAATCCCTTGTTTTGACTGGACCACGAACCGTTGGCAGTAACGAGGAGTAATTTCCAGTACGCAAAGTTTTTTCTGTAAGATTCTTAAAATCCATTCCTTCCAGATGTCTGCAATGATAGTGAATGTAATTTTCTCTGGTAATCTCACCATCTGTGGGGATGTCAATTCCTGCATCGACCTGATCGTTGACTGCTTCGTGAGTTCCCCGCTCTAGAATTGAATTAATATCATCACCCATTGCATTCAGTGCTTCAGCCCAACCTCGGGTCGGATCCGATGTATCCAGATTACCGAACCAGTCTGGAAGTTTTACGTATTCCGGTTTTGGATAAGCTCCAACTGTAGTTGTTAATAATCCCATATTGTGATTTTTTGTAAGATACTAACTATCAAAAATTTGTTTCAAAAGTCTTCAAAATTTACCTGTTGATATTATTGAATATATTTAATTTCAGCAAGTTCTTTTAGTCGAGGAGTCTGGTTGGGCTTCCGTTGGGACAAGTTTGAACGGATAAAGAGTCATACACTGAACCCAAATTGATTGAATTATGGGATATCCGGAAAGATCGCAATTAAAACGCAGTTAGTGTCCCGCTCGTTAATAAACTCTTGCAGATTTAAGTTGTATCTGCAATTATGTTTGACACTAAAGAGCTGCGGTATCAAATCTTCTATGTGAAGAGCGTGGCTGACCGGAAGCATTTCGTTTCTGGTTTTTCTAAACCGCCGGCCTCAAGCCGGTTTTATTAATTGTCCATATAGGAGAACAAAATGAAGAAACTCGCTAAAATGATGGCAGTTGCAATTGCATCTGTTGTTCTTTCCGCAGGCAGTCTTTCTGCAGTGGAAATTAAAAAAATACATTTTCTTATCCCCGGTGGTGCAGGAGGAGGATGGGACGGAACCGCACGCGGAACCGGAGAAGCACTGACTAAAGCAGGACTGATTGACAGTGCCACTTTTGAAAATATGTCCGGCGGTGGCGGCGGAAAAGCAATAGGTTATCTAATTGAAAACTCCAAAAGCAATCACGGTACGCTGATGGTGAATTCAACACCAATCGTAATCCGTTCATTGACAAAGGTCTTTCCGCAGAACTTCCGGGATCTGACCTTGATCGCCGGAACAATTGGTGACTATGCTGCACTTGTAGTTCCAGCCGGTAGTTCATACAGGAATTTTAAGGATCTGGTAGCTGCATATAAGAAAAACCCTGAAAGCGTTGCCATTGGTGGTGGTTCTGTTCCAGGTAGCATGGACCATCTGGTTCCGGCAATGGCCTTCAAAGCTGCCGGTGCAGATCCGACAAAAGTAAAATACATTCCTTTTGATGCTGGAGGGAAGGCCATGGCCGCCCTGCTTTCCGGAGAAATCGATGCCCTTTCAACCGGTTTTTCGGAAGCAGTCAGCATGGAAAAAGCTGGGAAAGTTCGAATGATAGCTGTTACTTCATCTGAACGCGTTGATGCGGCACCAAATGCTCCAACGTTAATTGAACAAGGTTACAATGTAACTTTTGTCAACTGGAGAGGATTTTTTGCTGCTCCAGACCTGCCAAGTAATATGCGAAAAGCCTACATTGAGGTTCTCGGTAAAATGTACAAAACTTCCGAGTGGGAATCAGTGCGTGCCCGAAATGGATGGGTTAACATCTATAATCCAGGCGACAAGTTCATGGTTTTCCTTGCAGAACAGGAAAAAGTTATCGGTGATCTGATGCGTGAGCTGGGATTCTTGTAGACCATTCTAATTCATAATTTCCGGGAAGTTTTCCGACTTCCCGGAACTGTGAGTCTTTTATTCCGTTCTGACATGCTTGATCTAAACCGTGCAGTGGCTTTAGCATTGCTGGGTTTTTCCAGTGGTTACGGCTACCTCGCCTATTTCTACCATCTCCTGCCTTTTGAAAAATTCCTGTCTGTAAGACCAAACACCATGCCGATTGGTTTGGCAATTGCGGGGATAATTTGTTCTCTTGTTATTCTTATCCAGCCACAAGTTCGAGAAGTTGAAGGTGATGGAACTGTCAATCGACCTGATGCAGAATATCTTCAAAACCCTCAAAATTATAACTGGGGTCAAGGCATTGGACTCTTGCTACTTGCCGTAGTTTATGTTCTGTCCCTGCGTGGAGCAGGCTTTCTTTTCAGTACCTCCGCTTTTCTGGTTTTAGGTGGAATTTTACTGGGTGAGCGGCGCTACACTTTTCTCATTCCGATTTCAATTACCGCAAGTGTGCTGGTTTGGTATCTTGTTGATCAAGTTTTGACGATATATTTGCGCCCCTGGCCAGGTTGGGTTTACTATTGATCTAGCATTATATGATTCATATTCAAAGCCTTTCAATAATTTTCAGGTCACTGCCTCACCTTAAGCAATTTGTACTGGAGAAATCCAATGCTTGATGGAATGTTGCTGGGGCTGGAAACGGCCTTTACTTTTCAGAACTTGTTTTTTGCTGCATTAGGCTGTTTCATCGGTACGATAATCGGGATGCTCCCCGGACTCGGACCGATGTCGGTGGTGGCAATCATGATTCCAGTAAGTCTTCAGATCGGTGATCCCTCAACAACACTGATTTTGCTGGCCGGAGTCTATTACGGTGCAATTTTTGGAGGTTCCACCTCATCAATCCTGATTAATGCTCCTGGCGAGGCTGCAGTGGTAGCCACGGCTTTTGACGGCTATCCCATGGCCCGAAAGGGGCAGGCAGGCAAGGCCTTAACAATTGCGGCAATTTCTTCTTTTTCGGGAGGAACAATTGGGGTAGTACTGTTAATGTTTTTTGCACCTGCATTGGCCAGCTTTGCAATTTTATTTTGGTCTGCAGAATATTTTGCCCTGATGCTTCTCGGTTTGTCCGCAGTTTCTGCTTTTGCCGGTAAAGGTAAGGTGCTCAAGGCAGTCATGATGACACTTCTAGGATTGATGTTGGCCACAGTTGGGGAGTCGTCGCTTTTCCATGCACCACGATTTACCCTGGGCATAATGGATTTACAGAGTGGAATTAACTTTGTCACTCTTGCAATGGGTTTGTTTGCAGTTCCGGAAGCCTTTTTTCTGGCAATAGACAAAATTCGCAGTAAAAAAAGCAGTTCCAAAAAATCCCAGGAAATATCAAACCTTCGCATTAACCTCAAAGAAGCCAAAGCCATTGCACCGGTAATCGGAAGGCAGTCAATTCAAGGATTCCTGATTGGAGTAATGCCCGGAACAGGCGCTACAATTGCCTCTTTCCTCGGTTATGCAGTAGAGAGGAACCTTGCCAGTCCGGAAGAACGTGAAGAATTCGGTAAAGGCTCCATCAAAGGTTTAGCCGCACCAGAAACTGCAAACAATGCGGCCAGTACAGGTTCCTTCGTGCCGTTGCTGACTCTTGGAATTCCCGGTTCCGGAACGACTGCTGTTCTGTTGGGAGCTTTTATTGCCCTCAATCTGCAGCCAGGACCACAACTCTTGCAGGAGCGGCCGGAAGTTTTCTGGTCTGTGATCATGTCAATGTACTTCGGTAACATAGTCCTTCTAGTACTTAATCTGCCGCTGGTTCCATACATTGCCAGACTGCTGGCAATTCCACGTAGCTATCTGATTCCCTTTGTCATGTTTTTCGCTATGGCCGGAGCATACATTGGTCAGAATAATTCAACAGAATTGCTTTTACTGCTGGGATTTGGTGTCTTAGCCATCATTTTGAGATTTGCAGATTATCCCTTGCCTCCACTGCTGATTGGTTTTGTGCTGGGTCAAATGTTCGAGGACAATCTTGGACGTGCAATGCGCAACGCAAACGGAATAGAATTTATCTGGGAACGTCCAATGACTCTAACCCTGATTCTTACTGCAGCAGTCTTCATCCTTGTCCCGATTCTCAGGGATTGGCTGGCAGACAAACGCAGGAAATAATCTGGACATGACTGCTTCCCGTATTTCTCTGATCAGTCCTACTGGTGCATTGGGCATGGGTTTTCTGGATCAATCACTGGAACGCGGAATTTCACTAAAACCCGATGTGATTGCCTGCGATGCAGGGTCAACTGATTCCGGTCCTTTTTATCTCGGTTCCGGAACTCCAAAAATGTCACGTCGTGCAGTATTAAGGGACTTGCGACGTTTGTTATTAGCGCGGGATCAATTGAAGGTTCCGTTGATCATAGGCTCCTGTGGGACATCAGGAGTTGATTCCGGAGTGGATTGGATGCGGGAAATGACGCTTGAAATTGCTCGTGAAGAAGGTTTGAGTTTTAAACTTGGCAGGATTTATTCGGAGCAGAAACCGGAATCGATGGCACAGGCGTTTCAGTCCGGAAATATTGAGGCACTTCCGGGAGCGCCGGAAATCGATGAGCAATTAATTCAAAATTGCTCACATATCGTAGCCATGATGGGACATGAACCGATTGTGAATTTGTTGAAAGAAAAATGCGATGTGGTTTTATGCGGGCGCGCTTCTGACACAGCACTTTTCTCTGCACTTCCGTTGATGCGTGGTTTCCTTCCTGGGCCGGTCTGGCATTGTGCGAAAACGATCGAATGCGGAGCGATTTGTTCCACCAGCACACGAGCGGATGGAGTATTCGCGGAGATAGACGATAACGGATTCAGCGTTGAACCTTTGGCTCTTGACTCGTCCTGCACACCTCTCAGTTTAGCTTCGCACACGCTTTATGAAAACGCAGATCCTTACCTGATTCGCGAGCCTTCCGGAATGCTTGATACACAAAATGCACGCTACCAGAAACTTTCGGAACGCAAAACACGTGTTGAGGGTTCAGTATTTCGGACTGATCGTTATTCCCTCAAACTCGAAGGAGCCACCTGCACAGGCTTCCAAACCGTTGCCATAGGAGGAGTGCGTGACCCTTATATTATAGCCAGAGTGGATTCCTGGCTGGCAGAAATGAAAGTATTTTTTGCAGAACGACTTAAAGAATTGACAGGAAAAACACTTGGAAAAGAGGTACGACTCGACATATCTCAATATGGTAAAAATGCAGTGATGGGTGAACTGGAAAAAAGTTCTGCCCAAATTCCTAACGAAATCGGACTCTTATTCTGCGTTACTGCACCAGAGCAGGCCTTGGCAAATGACGTTGCCAGATTCATTACCCATACTGCTTCACACTGGCCCATTCCCGAATGGGATGGTTTCATCAGCGGAATTGCTTTCCCTTTTTCTCCACCGGAAATCGACCGGGGACCAGTCTATCGTTTCGTGCTGAATCATGTTTTAATTCCTGAATCACCATTATCCGCTTTCCGTTTTGAAATGGAGAACATCTGATGAGAGAGCCAGTCCTTCTGGGAGAATTAGCAAAATTGATTCGCTCAAAAAACGCGGGTCCGTTCTGGATAACCTTCGACATCATGTTTGCAAATGACACGGATTTTAAGCGAGTAGTTTCTGCAAAAGTACTGACAAAAAGCTGGATTGCCCAAACATATCAGGTTGAGAAAGATTCAGTAATTTTCGTTGAAATCACTGCTGCCAGTGCTATCAAATTTTCGTTTCCTCGACCTCGAATTCAGGGGGATCTTGGTGAAACCGATATGTACTCCGGACAGCAGTATGCACCGCTGCTGAATATTGAGATCAGATAATCAGGTACCCACTTTCCCATACCCCCCTCCTCCCGGAGTTTCAATGCGGATCCGGTCACCTGCTTCAGCAATAATTTCATTTTTCCCGCCTAAGTGGAGTTTGGAACCATCTTTGCGAATAAAAAGGTTCAATCCGCTTTTTCCGGGTCCACCGCCGTTTAGTCCATAAGGCTGATGAACACGGCGTTCTGAAAGAATGGCAGTATTGAGTGGTTCCAGAAATTCGACTTCACGAATGAGTCCGTTACCTCCTTTGAATTTTCCGGAACCACCTGAATCTTTGCGGATAGAAAATTCACGAAGCATCACAGGATAACGCCTTTCCAGAATTTCCGGATCGGTTATGCGTGTGTTGGTCATGTGAGTGTGAACACCGGATTGTCCGTGCCAGTTTGGGCCTGCACCAGCACCGCCGCCAATCGTCTCGTAATAGCCAAAATTTTCGTTGCCGAAGGTGAAATTGTTCATGCAGCCCTGAGATGCCGCGCAGGCACGGAATGCTTTGAGAATTACATCCGTGATTCGCTGAGAAGTCAAAACATTACCTCCGACCACAGCAGCATTTTCAGATGGAGCCAGCAATGAACCGTCTTCAATAATCACTTTGATGGGGTTAAGACAGCCTTGATTGAGCGGAATTTCCTGATCTATCAAACAGCGCAAACTGTACAAAATCGCTGAATGAGTTACTGCTCTTGGTGCATTCAGGTTGCCCCAAAGCTCGGGTCCTGTTCCGGTAAAATCGAAAATCGCACTGCCGTCTCTTCGATCTATAGTGAGATGCAAAACTATTTCGCTGCCGTCATCCAGATAATCCTTTGCTGCAACCGTATCTACTTCCGCCAGACCTTCCCTTTCAGAGAGTTCCTTGAGCATATTACGTACTGCTTCTTCGGCATTATTTTGGATATGGTTCATATATGCCTGTACAATCGGCAGACCAGGCACATCTTCCGATGAATAGTGCTCTACCATTTCCAAAAGCAAATCAATTCCGCGCTGATTTGCAGCAACTTGTGCTTTGAGATCGGAAAGGTTGTCCGAAAGCAATCGGGTTCCGCTGATCGCCGGCTCCCCCGGATTACGTACTATTTTTCCGGGCGCTTGGAGCAATGCGGTAATTCCGTCTTCATTGAAAATTCCGTTTTCCACCACTTTGAAAGTTTTGATACAAGCACCTTCTTCTTTCAATTCACGGGAAAAAGGTGGCATCGATCCTGGAGAAATTCCGCCTATATCTGCATGGTGTCCTCTACTGGCAATGTAAAAAATTATCTTCTCCTCTTTTAGTTTTTCTGCCTTCTCTGAAACTTTGAAACTTTGAAACTTTGAAACTTTTTTCCAAACCGGAGTAATGACTGTCATGTCAGGAAGATGACTTCCTCCTGCAATCGGATGGTTTGTCAGTAAAACATCACCTTCCTGAAGATTGTTTTCCTGCAGTTTAACTTGTTGTCGGACTGCTTCGCTCATGGCACCAAGATGAACCGGCTGATGTGGTGCATTTGCTACCAATCCTCCGGTTTCGTCAAAAATAGCACAGGAAAAATCCAGGCGCTCCTTGATGTTGGTGGAAATAGCTGTACGCTGCAGCGTACGCCCCATTTGCTCGGCAATCGACATGAAGAGGTTACCGAAAATGGACACCTGAACCGGATCAGCCTGGGTGCCGATTTCACGATAGGTCTTGGTCTTGACGCTCAAAACCACGTCACCGTATTCCGTTATTTCTGCTGAACAACCGGGTTCAACCAGAATTGTGGAAGTATCCTGCATTAAAATCGCCGGGCCTTGTAAACAAAGTCCGGCCCCTAATTTTTCCAGGCGGTAAATTGGAGTATCAAACCAGCCTCCGGAGAAATAACATCGGGTTTGTTTTGAGGCGGGCACCTCATCCCGACCTTGTGAGTCGGTGGAATTTTCTGCAATTTTGAATTGTTGCAGGCCTGGAGACTTTGCCACCGCACGTACACGCAAATCATCCACAATGATTTCTCTTCCTGTCAAATCAAAACCAAACTCTCTGCGGTATGTTTCCCTGAAGGCACCGATAAAGTCAGGAATCGGAAGCTCCGATGGAGACTGTTGATCATTTTTCTGCAGTTCAGGACTCGATTCAGCAATGCCCAATCCACAATTCGTAATTCCTGTATCGTAATTTATTTTAGGCTCCGGTTCGGGGACCATTAATGCCGTATCCGTACCCTGGTAGCGTAAATTGAGGTAGCGCTTTATTTCGATTTGCTCCGGCTTGTATCCCTGCTCTACTAAATCTGTTCTTGCGTTTTCTGCTAATTTATCAAGTTTTTTCAGGAGGATTTTTAATGATTTATCCTGGCTTCTTTCCGCCAGTACCAGCACAGAAGGCTCCTGTATTTCTACGACAATATCTGCCAGCCCCATTCCGTAAGCTGATAAAATACCGGCGAAACGGTGAATGAAAATTTTGGAAATACCAAGTTCACGGGCAATTGCACAGGCATGTTGACCACCGGCACCACCGAAACAGGCCAAGGCATGTTCCTTGATGTCAAAGCCGCGCATCACCGAAATTTCACGAATCGGACGTACCATGACTTCATTGGCAACTCTTAAAAAACCGAGGGCGACTTCTTCCACGGACATTTCCGGAAGTTGCTGTTTTTTGGAATAGTTGTTGATTTCAGCAGTTAATTTTTCAAAGGCGAAACGTGAGGCTTCTATGTCGAGAGCTTCGTTTTCATTTGGTCCAAAAATTTTTGGAAAGTATTCCGGATGCAAACGGCCCAATACCAAATTTGCGTCTGTTACAGCCAAATGCCCGCCTTTGCGGTAGCAGACGGGACCAGGATGTGCTCCGGCGGATTCCGGACCAACCTCAAACAAACCATTGCGAAAAAACAGTCTCGATCCCCCTCCTGCGGCAACGGTTTTGATGTACATTTGTGGAGCCTGGATACGAACCCCTGCAGTTTCTGTTTCATGCACAAGTTCATAATCGTCACCGTAACGGGAAACATCAGTCGAGGTGCCGCCCATGTCAAAACCAATCACAGGTAACCGGCCGCTGGTTTTTGGTTGTTGTTGGTTCGAGTTCGAAATTTCCGTGTCTTCATTCCTAAGTGACGAAGTCATGGCATAGCCTACGACTCCTCCGGCGGGTCCGGATAATATGGCATTGCTGCCCTTAAAATTTTCGGAATCGGTCAAACCTCCGTCTGACTGCATAAAAAGCAATTGAGAGTTTTCCAGATTATCCGAAAATCCTGAACGAAAACTTTCCAGGTAATTCCGGATATGCGGTGTGAGGTAGGCATCCACAGTAGTCGTGTCACCACGTGCCACCATTTTGACCATTGGCATGACTTGATGCGAAAGAGAGATTTGCTCATAACCGATTTCGTGGGCCAGTTCTCCGATTTGCCTCTCATGTTCCTGAAAAGCATAAGCATGCAAAAATACGACTGCCACTGCCCGAATTCCTGTTTTGAAAACTGCTTCGAGTTGCCGACTTACTTCTTTCAAATTAGGCTTTGACAATACCTCAAATTTTTCTCCAGTTGTGCCCTCAACAATTGATGCAGGAGCATTGCGTGACGATCCCTTAACTGTTTCCCTGAAAATTCTTACACGCTCATCAACTTCAATCACCTCTTCATAAAGCAAATCGAGTTTTCGGATTTCAAGATCAAAAATTTTAGGGCGGCTCTGATTCCCTATTTGCAGTAAATCCCGAAATCCCTTCGTTGTCACCAGTACAGTTCTTGCCCCTTTACGTTCCAACAGTGCGTTTGTTGCCACTGTGGTACCCATGCGAATCCACTCAATATTTTCTGAAGAAAAAGTGGTAGATCCGCCGCCACTTGCTTTGGGAATATGTTTCCCGGTTACTGATTCAAGAATCCGGCGAATGCCCTCTCGTGGCGCATCAGGATAATTCTGCGGATCTTCGGAAAGTAACTTCACGACCCGGAATCCGGGTTCTCCCGGCACTTCCGCATAAACATCGGTGAAAGTGCCGCCACGGTCAATTGAAAAACGGAAGGAAGGTGCTGTCATAAAATTAATCAGATTGATCTTTTTTACCTCTTTCCAGGGAGAGGAACTTCTAAGTTTTGAGATATTGATTAACGTACTGCATCAGACCCAAATAAAGCGACACGGAAACGATCTTTGAGAAAAGCTCCGTCTTTGGGTGGAAGTACTAGGGGGAGATTTTCTGCACGGACTTTTACGTTAAAAAATGAAGGTCCCTCACCGTTTTGGATTTTTGGTAATAGTGATCGGAGTCTTTTTTTGTCAGCAATGTTGTGGCACTCAGAAAAACCTGTTGCTCGAGCAACAGCAGCCAAATCTACATTGCCTGCTGTGTGTGTAGCCTGCATGCCGGTTTCTCCATAACGTTCATTGTCCAGTACCAAAATTGCCAAGTTGGATGGACTTTGAATAGAGACTGTTGCAAGCGATCCAAGTCCCATTAGCATCTCTCCATCACCAGTAATGACTAAAATCCTCCGAGTGGGTTGGGCTATCGCAAGGCCCAATCCAATCGAGACTGCACCTCCCATAGCTCCCCACAAAGGAAAATTCAATGGTTCATCACCTGCCGCAGTTACATCCCATGCAGGTGCACCCAATCCAGCAACAATCAGCAAGCCTGAGTCACGCTGATCGAGTAGCATTTTGACAACTTCACGACGACGAAGGGAGTAATGATTGCTACGATCCAGATCCATTTTATTCCATAAATGTTTTTGTGCCAATAATACGCTGTGATATCAAAACAGCAGCGGCAGCAGGACCTTCGAAGACCATACGTGCTGCTGCCTCTGTCGCCTCTCCCAATCGATTGCTTTCATCAACATGAAAGGTTAGAATATCAGCAGCTTTCAATAATTTTTCTGTATTTTGTCCCATAGGAACCTGCCAGGGATTGAACTCTCCCCATTCTCCACGCATCGTCACTAACATCAGTAAAGGCATGCGGCAGGTTCGTGTTAAGGAAAACATGTTGAGGCAATTTCCCACACCACTGCTTTGCATCAGGAGCACACCTCGATCTCCCCCAAGCCAGGCTCCTGCCAATAAGGCGATTCCCTCTTCTTCAGTCGTCAAGGGCACTGATACCATTTCACCGTACTGACCGCATCGATTAATGAGATGGGTATGTCCAGCATCTGGGACATAAGCCACTTGACGGACTTGGTGGTTAACCAAAACTTGAAAAATATCATTTGTCCAAAGTGTCATATGTTTCTCTTTTAGGAATAGTTTTTTTCGTACCCAGGAAAAACTGGATCCAAATTTTTATTTTCTAATTGATGTTCAGCAGTCAGCTCAATACTACAAGTAGCTTCTCCTCTCTCTTAAAGATGTCTCACCAAATTAGGATTGCTCTCAATACTCTCCACTATAATAAATTTTGTATCACTGGATTGAAATTCAAGACAATTAATTATTTGATAAACCTGATCCGAATGCACGACATGGGTGGTATTTAACAGCTGCTGGTATCGAGTGGCACTAGAATCCAAAACGACGAATGGCCATCACCAATTTTGATATTCCAGTCACACCATTTTGGAAGTGTTCTGTCTCGAGGAACTCGAGACACTCTTATGGGGATATCCACATATAGGAAAATCATAAATTTGTAAAAAATCCTACCATTTTGAAATGGTTTTGTAAAGCGGAATGCCTCACAAGAAAATATAAATGTGATTTTGTTGATTTATTTCAGGTTTCTTAAGGATCTGGACGGTCTATTGAAATTTTCGCTGCTTTTCTTCCGTGCTGGTTGTAAAATATTGGATTGTAGAAAAAGCGATCCATGAGGTTTAAGCGCCCCATTCTTCCTCCTAATAATAAGCTTCATCTGGGAACAAACAATGGATTGTTATGTTTGTCTTAGACTTAAAATGAATTTGATTCCAAAAAAAGTAAGAAATGATTTTCAATATTAAATCGATTGGAGTATTGTTGAAAAAGAAAAAGTGGGGAGAAGCTTTATCCAAGCCCAATAAAACAGTCAAATGAATTATCAATGGAGTTAAATGTCTGATAATAAACAACTACCTGATTGGATATACAACGTAAATCTTGAATCTAAAGGTATAGCAAGAAAACTTGCAGACGGAATAAATACCCGAATTTTTGTAGGAGAAAACACTATGCTTTCTGTTGTAAAAATAGAGTCTAATTCATCTGGTAATATTCACAGTCATGTTGAAGAACAGTGGGGGTTTTTAATAGAAGGGGAGTGCATCCGTATCCAAGGAGATGAAGAATTTAAGGCAAAAGCAGGTGACTTCTGGCACACTCCCAGTGGTGTGTCGCATGGCATCCGTACTGATTCGGTGGGTGCAGTGGTGCTGGATATTTTTAGTCCACCAAGAGCAGAATACAAAAATTCTGGTGAGGGCTTTGGGCAAGCCCAAAAAGATTAGTTCTAAGATGAGAAAAAATAAGTTAAAACAACTGTGGAAAGAAGGTAAAACTGCTATCAATGCATGGTTGACTATTCCAAGTGCGTGGACAGCGGAAACGATGGCTCACACTGGATTCGATGCCATTACAATTGATATGCAGCATGGGTTAGCCGACTATCAGACAACCTTGTCTATGCTGCATGCAATTTCAACGACTGATGCTGTACCACTAGCTCGTGTACCTTGGAATGAGCCTGCCACCATTATGCGGCTCTTAGATGCAGGTGTTTATGGTCTTGTTTGTCCTATGGTCAACAGTCGAGAAGAAGCAGAGGCTTTTGTAGGTGCGTGTCGCTATCCGCCACTTGGATTCCGAAGCTATGGTCCAATACGGGCAAATGTTTATGCGGGTGAAGACTATTTTGAAAATGCAAACCAGACGGTCATAACATTAGCTATGATTGAAACAGCGCAAGCCTTGGAGAATCTGGAGGAGATTGTGACGACTCCCGGTCTGGATGGTGTTTATGTAGGAACCGTAGATTTAAGTATAAGTATGGGGTTGGCCGGATTGGGAGACTTGAATGACAAAAAATTACAAAACGCTCTAAACATTATTATGACGCAAATCAATAAACACGACTGTATTGCAGGAATACATGCAAGCACACCAGAAAGTGCGGAAAAACTATCTGAACAAGGTTTTCGTTTGATAACACCAGTAAATGATACGAATTTATTGCGTAATGCGGCAATAAATGCCCTTGAAGAGACTCGCAAATGGATTGGATAAATACTTTCCCAAATAGTACGGAAAAGGTTGTTTAACAAGGTGATGAAGTGAAGGGATTACCCAGATCACTTTTCATCATCGCTCTCTAAAACAAATATAGAAATTCTTCTATCTCGTGTCACATCGTTGGGGAGTTGGCGTAGGAGTGTTTACATCACTTTTAACAAATTAGTCCTCGTTTTTCCAATGTTCCATCATTTTGTTAACCAATTCCAAATGAGTTAGAATTGTTTCCTGTTTTTCTCTGGATATTTGCTGCCAGTTTGCTGCAATTTCCTCCTGAATTCCCCTGAGTTTTGTTTCTGTTATGGATGAATCTGAAGAATCCAGAGATGTAACTGCAGGCTGTAATTTACTCAGTTGTGAACTTTTTTCACGCTGCAGCAGTTCATGATAATTCCAGCCGAAAAGAGAACATATTCGTTTCAGCAGTTCCTGTTCCGGAAACACTTCTCCAGCTTCAATCTGTTTGTAGTATTCAGTGCCGATTTGCAGCAAAAGGGAAATTCCTTCCACATTTTGCTTTGCCTCAATTCTTGACTGCTGAATTAGTTCGTGAAGGGTAACACCTTCGGGAATATCAGGAATTTCCGGCAGTTCGATCTTTGGAAGTCTTGCCTGCATTTCTTTGACAGGCAGTGGAGGCTGCCGGGTACCAAATAAAATCGGACTTTGGCTGTTGATTTTTTGTTGAATTTGTTTGTAGTTCCAACCATATAGAGAACACAATTTACGCAACAAGTCATCCGGAGGAATGAGACCTGATTCGAATTCTTCATAATAATCCGGAGCTATGCTAAGTAAGGTGGCTATCCCCAGTGTATTCTGCCCGGCCGTTATACGGGCTTCCTGAATCATTTTCGCAAACTGAGGCACCTCGGTTTTAGCCGAAGTTTCTTCTGCTAAAGAAGAATCCGATTTTTCCAGTTCTTTTTTCTTGGATTTAACAGAGGGAGTTTTGTCGGCAAGACGTTTGATGTCATTATAATTCCACTCAAAAAGTGCACAAAGTCGCTTAAGAATGTCATCTGGAGGAATCCAATCTTCCTCCAACCTGGCAAATTCATCTGGCTCCAACTGCATCAGCAATGCTAATCCTTCTATGCTCTGGCCAATGTCTTCGCGGAATTCGCGAATCATTTCATTCAGTTTGGACACTGTTATCTGCTGAAGTTACAATTCTGTGATTCGAGAAAGTTTTGCAATTACCGCCCTTTTACGTCCAGAATCTGAGTGTGCCGCTTTAAGGTCCTCAAAATCAAATAGACAGCAAGAGTAGTCCAGAACAAATTGTTCCACATGGGAACAATGTAAGGCTTCTGCACTACTAAATAATTGCCAACCAGATCAAAAGCTGTAAAACAAAATATCAGAGCAAAGAGGCTGGAATATTCTCTGCGCAGGATGTTTTTAAATGAAAAATTTAATGAAGGGCTATCCCATTTAGAAAATTTGGGAAAGAAGCCGGGAGTTTCCGCCGACCATTTTTCAAAGTCATCTCCAAACTTAATTCTGAGGAAATCTTCTTCTGCAATCATGATGCGTTCATAATAGAGGGCAAAGGCAAAGGTGTATATCACAGGCATCCACCATGAATATGGAAACAGCGAGATGCCAAGTCCCATTGTGTAATTCCCCAGGTAAAGCGGGTGTCTCACAACAGAGTACCATCCACTGGTATTAAGGACTTCTGCAATCTGCTCTCTCGTATTTCTTCCGGAAGTGTTTTGCGGAGTGTGTCCAACTACCATAATCCTGAATAACAAGCCCAGTAATCCGACAATCAAACAGAATAACCCCCAGGTAGTTGTCATTTCCCGACTGCCTCCCACATATTCATATTCTCCCATTGCAGGAATGAAAAACAAAATTATGACAATGGGGAAATAACTCCTCCAGCGAAACAGCCAGTACCCGCTGGAAACAAGTTTTTTTTCAAGTTTCAATCAGAGACTCCTTTAAATTTGTTTTTAAGTGTTTTTCAAAAGTTTAACCATTGCCGAAAGACTGCTTTCGAAACAGATGTTTTAATTTCATGCAATGATTCTTCCAGCAGGAATTGTTCCCCAAATCTAATCATTCCCAACCAGGTAAGGAAACAAAATATTGCAAATCGAATTGATTTACTGTGACAAATTTTTACACAAGCTAAAAGGCATAACTCTTGGATTCATTTTCATTGTGGTTGTTGCCAAAATTCAGGGCTACCCGAGATATTTATGTTTCCTGTTTATTTATATGAAAATAAAAGGTTTATTAAAATTATTGTCTGCTTTTATTATTTCTATAGCTTGGAATAATTCTGCTCAAGCAGGCTCAATAAATTCCGGACTGGGTCCCCTGGAAATTCGTCCGCAATTTATTGTAAGTCAGCCTTTTTTGGCCATGACTCCAGAAAATAGTTCTACTCTCAAAGGCGGAGAATCCAAACTGTCTGTCGGAATAGAGATCGCAAATACTTTTGTCAACACTCAGGGACCGACTGAACAAATCACAAAAAAAGAAGTGGCCCGCGGATTAACAAAAGAAGATTTTTACGATAAAAACGGGGATGCAGGTAAGGGATACAGCTTGTATCTGGATGCAGAAACTAAACGTAAAAATTTAAAGTACAACTATGGAATCTCCGATTCATTAGAATTCAAACTCGAAATTCCATTTTTATCTTTTGACGGTGGATTCATGGACAGCAGCATAGAAAGCGTACATAGCCTGATTGGAATTTCAAATTTTAAACAGGGTGGAGCTTATCGTGCCCTTTCTGAGCGCAACAAATATGACTATTATGTAGTCAAGGACGGAGAATTTGTTTATGCCAGCAACCAGATTATTTACAATGTACGTGGCGAACCAAGCATGGGACTCAAGTGGAACTTGTCTGAAGGCGGAAATGTCATGCCAGCAGTTACTTTAAAACTTTCCTACAAATTTGCCAATTCCGACCGTAGCGGAGAACAAAAATTAGTTCGCAGTGGCGGTGTAGATTGGGGCCACTACCTGATTCTGTCCAAAGGATTCGATAAATGGATCGTCTATTTTGGCGATGGAAAAACTAGAATTGGAGAAAATCTGGGATTTGCGTCGTCCATGAGCCATCAGTTCATGTCCCTGGAATATCGAATAGAAGAAGAAGTGTCATTTGTTTTTCAATCTGTCTCGCAAAGCAGCATCTTTCAGGAAACAGCTGCAAGTCCTCGCTCTACAAGTGGAGAAAACCAGGAACAGCGAAACTCAAACTTAAGTGTTTCCACCAGTGTTTCTGCATTCGGCTATAAATTTGTTTCCGGCCCAATCTTTTGGGAAACAGGATTTGTTCAGGATTATAATAATTTTGGAAATGAAACCGATTTTGTTTTATTTTGGGAAATGGGGGTTCAATGGTGAGATTCTTATTAAAACTTTTCCTGACAGTAAGCTGTTTGATCTTCTTCAAAACTACAGTTTGGAGCGTTGAGCAAACAGTGGTATATTTTGCAGTTCAATATGGGCAGCAAGACACAGGAAGTCCTGCTCCATTAGTTGGACAAACTGACTCATACCTGTCTACTTTGGAAACTAAACATGGTTCATTGAAGGAAAACCGGCAGGTAAGTCCAAAAGTATTATCCTTCGATTTTTACAAAACGAATGGGTCAGTTGCCAGCGGATTTGGTTTGGAGGTCCACAGTTACAAAAAAAAATATACTTTTGAAAACGATCCCTCTCAGGTCGATATTTCTGCAGTAGGATTTTTATACGGATTGAATTTTTATTACCGGGGAGATTTTTGGTTTCCGTTTTTGGGTTTTGGAACAGGAAATTATTCTGCAAAAGTGAAAGAAGAATTAGTAACAGGAAGTTCTACGACTTATGGTACTGTTTTCGGACAGGTTGACAAACCATTTTATTATAAATTTGGGGTACGCATTCCTTTAAATGGTCTGGGCATAATTCTCACTCAGCAGTATATTTCCGCTGATTTTGATGTCTCCACTGAAAATAAGCCTCTCTCACTCGGCGGAACAGCTACGTTTATTGGTCTTTATTACGGATTTTGATTCAAGACAGCATGGTAATCGTCTAAATGAGCACCTGCAAAATAGCATCCGGAATTCACTATGCGGACATACCAGCTGCTTAGCAGCATCTCCTTGAACAACAGGAAATGTTTACGGCCGAACTCAAACCGTGTCTTTTTGAGAATTGAGACCTGAGAAAAGAAAAATCTCGAGTGTTTCAGTCTCGCAGGTTTTGACAACTTTTTGGGGAATTTAATAAAAGGCAGGGGAAAAATTGAGGGCCAAAAAGTGGCCCTCATTATATCGGTTAATTACCGTTTCATGTTGATCAGGTCCTGAATCATCTCATCAGAAGTCGTTACTGTTTTAGCACTTGCCTGAAAGGCACGCTGGGTTTCAACCATCTTGACAAATTCATCAGAAAGATCAACGTTTGATTGCTCCAGACTTTTACTGCGAATTTCACCCAAACCTGCAGTACCAGCCTCACCTGTCACTTTCTTGCCGGAACCTAAAGTTTCAACAAGCATGTTATCTCCGACTTGAGCAAGTTTTCCTGGATTGTCAAATTTAGTCAAAACGAGCCTGCCAATTGAACGAGTGTATCCTGCATCAAAGACACCATTCACAGTCCCATTATCTTGCAGAAAAATACTTTCCAAAGTTCCTGCAGGGTTACCATTTGCACTGGTTTGAAGAACATTGTAGCTTCCAGCAAACTGAGTAATACCATCCAATCCGGATCTGGGATCTGTCGGATCATCCGGATTATAGCCATCTCCGAGGTGCAGTCCTAGAATTATCGGATTACTACCACCAAAAGGAACTGCAAATTGCGGAACCCCTGTGTCAGGATCTACAGGTTGTGGAATCAATCGAGGAGGCCCGGCAGGCAAAGGCTCACCATCCGGCCCAACCCCTCCAGGTTGAGCTACAAAAGAACCTCCTGTTGCAGCAATTAATTTTCCATCATCTGTAAACTGCATGAATCCGCCGCCCACTGCGACCATCGTTCCCGGAACCTGTCCCAGAGAAGCTCCATCAAACATCAAGTAATATTCCCACTGATTGCTAACGCCTGTTCCCGCAATTGGCTGGCCTGTACCCGGATCAATTTGTTCAGGAAGGTCCGGGCGTTTTCTCATGGCAACTGTTGCAGCGTGAGAATTACCAAGGGCATCATAAATAGTGGTTGATGTTGCGAAATTGTACATGCTGTCCAGTACATTGGTTGGATCAACTGGAACATCTTTGACGACTGCATTAGCGTCAAGGTTTGCAGCTATTATAAGACCAGTTCCTCTTGATCCATCCCCAGTTGGTAGAGGAGCATCAACAAGACCTAAAACTTTAAGTGCTCCCGGAATTCCTTTACTCTCACTGGTTACTCGATCCACTTTCAAAGCCTGCACACGTCCTCCCCGCAGAGTGGAAAGAAACCCCTCTTTATCGTAAGAAAACTGACCGTTACGGGTGTATGACTCTTTGCCGGTAGACTCACTGACGATGGTAAAAAAACCAGGGCCGGCAATTGCCATATCAGTGTTGAGAGTTGTGGTTTGAAATGCACCCTGTGAATAATCCATTGACACACCACCAATTTTCACGCCATTACTGGCCTTTGTGAAGGCCGATCCCTGAGGCCATGAATTTCCCATTAAGTCCTCAAATGCAACTTGGTTGCTTTTGAACCCAAAGGTATTCACATTGGCAATGTTATTACCAACAATCTGCATGGTCTTGCCCTGGGTCCTTACTCCGCTGGCCCCAGTATTTAATGATCCAAGTAACGCCATTTTATTTCTCCTTAAGCTGAATTAGAAACATACCAGGCGATACAGTCCATTGCTTCGCGTAGATATAATTAAAAAAATGAATAGTTTGAAACTAATCGTTTATGGTTGAACTTGCATGTTCAACCGGTCTTAATCAGAACTTCTGGAACTCCATGCAGGAGTTTTTCGTGTCATCAGTTCAGATTGTGCTGGAAGAGGGATTGCGTTTTGATATCGCAAAATTGATTTATTACCTAAACCAACAATTTCATCGGCAGGTACCCACTCACCATTAATTTTCAGTAGTGGTTTACTACCTTCAAAACGGATCATGGATACTTGACCAGATTTGGTCAGTGTGACTCCAATATCTTCTCCGCCATCAGTTCTTGCAAAGACGTTGAAGCCGTAATTCCCATCCGGCATTACATCTCCGTCATTGTCACGGCCATCCCAGGAAAACTCATGAACGCCCTGTGCTCTGCTTTCAAGGTTGATCTTTCGAATCATTTCACCAGTGGAATCCTGCAAAAGGAGCATGACCCTGTCGGCACTTCCTTCCAACTTGTAGGCAACCGGTACAGAATCACCATTTTTCAAAGGTATTTCACTTGCTCCAACTTCCACATCTTTATCCAATAAACTACCAGCAGTGGCCCGAGCAATCTGCTGCTGAATCGCCATCAATTTTGCAGTCTGATTATTAAGGTTCTGTAACTGTTCCACTGTACCCATTGATGCCAATTGCTGCATCATGCCTGCTGAATCCATGGGATCAAGGGGATCCTGGTTAGCCATTTGAGTCATCAGCAAATTCAGAAAATCTTGTTTCCCCAGTTCTTTCCCGTCGGTACTGTTCGTTGAAGCACGGTTACGTAAGCCTGTCGCGCTAACTTGCAGGGCCTGTTCAACGTTGTTTCCGATATTCATATTTACCTTTCTCAGACGTACAGATTAAGTCCGGAATCAGTCCGGTGCCTAACAATTGGCGTTTCTTCCAATGCAGATATTTCTTCTTTATTACCTCTCTCTGGAGAAAACATTTCTTCATCGAATTCAGCATACTTACGGTTACCTCCATATTTGGAATCACGTTCGTTAATATCAACGTTGAGAGCTAAATCCTTATAAGAAAATTCCTGATCCAAAAATTTACTGCGGAGAGAATCAAATCCGGATTCGACTATTTGTTTTGCAAGCATGTTGTCAACTCGCATATCTATCGTCAGATTTCCTCCTGCTTGTCTGATTTTCAGAGTAATTTGCCCCAATTCTTCCGGATGCAAACGAAGTGTCATTTCTTCAACACCATTACCACTTAATATTCTGACACGACTTACCACTTGTTCCATGTTAAACGGAAGGTCAGCACTACGCAGGTTCCCATTTGAAGGATTTGCAACCTCGGTTCCTTTTAAAATTGATGTACCGGAAAGTTCTGAAACAGCATTAATTCCTGGTGCGGAAACCGAATCTACAGGAGATTTTACGTTGCTGGTAAATTGAGTATCTTTAGAGTTTAATGACCTGAACTGATTCAAAGGCTGTTTGAATGCATTTTCAGAAATATCTTTTGATTTCTCAGCACTATTCATTTGTAAGCCTGCTGTGGCTTTTTCTTTTACACTGCCTTCAAATTCTTCTGTTACTTTGAATTTCTCAGCAGTTTGTAAGCCCGCCGTGGTTTTTTCTTTTACACCGCCTTCAAACTCTTCTGTTACTTTGAATTTCTCAGCAGTTTGTAAGCCCGCCGTGGTTTTTTCTTTAACACCGCCTTCAAATACTTCAGCAGTTTTAGATTGTAAAGTTTCGCTCGTTTTAATGCTGTCGGCAACTTTCAAACTTTCCGCAGCTTTCAGCTTTTCAGTGGGCAGAAGTGACACCTTTTCAGCAC
>OFKC01000015.1_pt1 | contig 23881 bp, 19 predicted proteins | sample 1540411 | NCBI WGS metagenome assembly OFKC01 (sample SAMEA104347395, study PRJEB22522) | marine metagenome | biome: marine biome; feature: marine water body; material: seawater | collected 2015-09-01T00:00:00Z | depth 229 m
GTAAAATAAGCCTGAAATCTGATATAAGTTTTATCAAATAATGTTTTTGGTTGTAGAATTTCCTTTAAACTTTTAGCCTGAAACATAAACAATTAAACCAGTATTTTTAACTATTGATCAATGGCAGAAGAAGAATCTTTTGAAAACCTGGATGACCTGGACTGGTCAGATGTAGAAAGTGAACTAAAAGCTAACAGAGACCAGATCCTCTCTGAAGCGAAATCTGCAGACAGCGGTGGTCAAAAAGAAGGGGATAATGGAGATGAATCCGGAAAAGAAAATGTTGAAGGTAACACGTCAAAGACTCCTCAATCGTCGGGTGATATTGACATTAATTTTCTGTTTGATGTACAGCTTTCCATTGTTGTAGAAGTTGGACGTGTTCAAATGCTTATCAGCGACCTGTTGGAACTGGATGAAGAGTCTATAATCGAATTGGACAGTCTTGTAGGACAACCTTTGGATATCCGCGCCAACGATTTGCTGGTTGCACGCGGGGAAGTTATTGTAGTCAACGAAAAATTTGCTGTACGGATCACGGATATCATCAGTCCGGACAATCGCTTTGCAGCACTCTGAGGAAAAAAAGCATGAGTTTCGCAAAGCCAACTTGGCTAAAAGCAGGAATTGCGCTGGCGCTTTTGTCAAATTGGATTTTAGTTGCTGCCGCTTCAGAAGTGCGTATTCTGAAAAACATTGAGGTTGTTTCCATTGGAAGTACAGAACAGGTTCGCCTGGAGTTCGATGGTAAATTTTCTGGAGAACCACTAATAAATTTTGAATCAGGTTCAATGAGCCTGCGATTTAGTTCTACACACACTGATCCTGCACTCCCCCTGCTGACTGCTGCAAAAGACAATACTTTAATCAAGGCAGTTCGTGCTGTTGAATTTCCTGATACACATTTTGTCCATCTGGAAATTTTACTCCAGTCTCCACGGACACTACTGGATCATCCAAAAATTACCCACTCCGGAAACTACATAATCCTTGGTTTTCCCAACAATTTTTCTGCCACACCCGCACTTTCAAGTACAAACGTCCTGACAAAAGAAATTGAAAAACGTGTAAAAGCCGACGAGTCTTTCCCCTCTACTTTTTCCAAAGAATCTACAGATGAACAACCCTCATTTCTGGCAGATGGTCTTCTTCCTACACCAGAACAAGATTGGGGTTCAACAATGCTGACACTGGTTTTGTCTCTGTTATTCGTTTTATTTCTCATTTATTTGATAGCTTTTATATATAAACGTTTTTTCAGTAGTCGATTTTCCTCAATGCAGGGTAATGTAAGAATTCGTCAGGTTTCAAGCCATCATGTTGGACCAAAGCAAAAAATTATAGTTTTCGAAATGAATGAAAGAAAGTTCGCCTGTGGTGTAACACCTACATCCATCAATTTGATCGCGGAATTACACGATGAAACAGATCCGGGAATTATCCATTCGATTCAGACTGATGAAAATGCTAAAGATTTTAATATTGATCAGACAGGTGAATCTTCTGGAATAGATCCGGAGCAACCCTTTGAGCAAACTAAAACGAATCTACCAAATAACAAGAATAGTAAAAATAACTTTGATACTTCAATTGAATTAGAAGGCCTGGAAAAAGACATTTTCCTTAAATCTAATGTTGGAAAACGCAATAGCCTGGAAGAGTCAAACAATCATAATAACGAATTAAAATCAACAATCAAAACTCGTTTTTCAAAAACTCCGACAAAAACTAAAATTATGCCTCATGGGAATCCTGTGATGCAGAACTTTGCAAGCAAACTTTCAGAACGTCTAAAATTCTTAAAACCCATCAAATAGAGTCCATGCTGTATTTTCAATTCGAAACTCAATTAACTAAAAACATGGAACAAGTTGCAATGTCGAGCTCAGGCCTCAGAAAATCTTTTTATTTATGTAAAAGTATAAAGTTTTCAATTCGTAGCCTGCTGTTGCTGTCTGTTTTTTGTGTAGGAATGCCGCTTTATGCTCAATCGCCAATTCCAGGCATCAACATTTCCGTTGACACTGCAAGTTCGCCCCAACAGGTAGCAACTACATTGCAGATCGTCTTTTTACTGACGATTCTAACTATGGCACCGGCTATTTTAATCATGACAACTTCATTCACAAGATTTGTGATTGTGTTGTCATTTTTAAGACAAGCTATTGGAACTCCGCAGGCTCCATCAAATCAAATCGTGGTCGGCCTTGCACTGTTTCTTTCTTTGTTTGTGATGATGCCGGTCTGGGAAGAAGTCAACGAAGTTGCCCTTTCACCGTATCTGGAAGAAACTATTTCCCAGGAAGAATTTATGGATCGTGCCACTTTACCAATTAAACGATTCATGGGAAATTTTACACGTGAAAAAGATTTGGCTCTTTTTGTTCGAATTGCTAAAATAGAACGACCAAAAAATATCGAAGATATTCCAATTTGGGTTATGATTCCTGCGTTCGTAATTAGTGAACTAAAAGCCGCATTTCAAATTGGTTTTTTGCTATATGTTCCATTTCTTGTGATCGACATGGTTATTGCTTCAATTCTGATGGCAATGGGTATGATGATGATGCCGCCGGTAATGATTTCTTTACCGTTCAAACTGATGCTTTTTGTTCTTGTAGACGGCTGGCACTTGATTCTTGGTTCTATGGTCAAAAGTTTTGTGGAAATTTAATTCTTAAACAACTAAGTGAGTTAGTATGACAGAAGCCTTTGTTGTTTCCATTATGATTGAAGCCATGCGAATGGCAACTCTTCTCGCTGCGCCCATGCTGATTGGAGCATTGGTAGTAGGTTTACTTGTTTCTATCTTCCAGGCAGTAACGCAGATACAGGAACAAACATTAGCAATCATCCCAAAAATGGGGGCAATGATGGCTGTATTGGCTATCCTGTTCCCATGGCTACTCACTCAGGCTACTACCTACATGGCAGGTATTTTTTCCAACCTCCCCAAATTTATTGGCGGCTAAAAGTCTTTCAAATAATCCCTCTCTCTATTCATTTTAAATTCACAAAAATTCAAATCAAGTAATTTCTGGCTAGACCATATAGTACTGATATTGGATAATGTATGTTGAACAAAATAAAAACTGCTTTTATTGATTAATATTCACTCTTTCGTAAAAAGGTTGAAATCCAACCAGCACCTAAATCAGTAATCCAGAAATGGAAATGGAAAAAGAATAATCTAGAGACTGTTTCGGTTCTGGTTCATTTCGTCCGTAGGGAGATGTCTTAATGATATTAGTGTGGTCACATATACAAGATCCCTCTCTTCACTCAAAATGATATGGTTTAAGGACTTTATACGGCTGCATCAATATTTTTCAATAAATAAAATTCATTGACTACAAACTAATAACAATAAAAAAGCATTTATGATTCAATCTCCTGATTCTGAATTTGAAAACGATAATGATAGTCAAGAGGAAGTAATTGAAGTACAGGAAAACATTATAGAAGCACTTCCTGAAGACAAATCACTTGTCGTTAGCGAAGATGTTTTTCCTGATTCCCTGCTAATAGTACCCCTTTACGATCGTCCTTTATTCCCTAAAATGCTGCTTCCGGTAATAATTTCTGAAGAAAAATTGGAAAAAGTTTTACTGAAGGAATTAAAGGGCCCCCTCCGCTATGTGGGGTTGGTTTACAGCTATGAACCTGAAGATGATTCTCACACTAATGAACCTGGTATTACAGAAAATTTATCGAAGGTAGGAGCCGTAGGAAAGATTGTGCAGGCCTCAAAACATGGAAACGACCCGATGCACATTATTGTGCAGGTTATGGAGCGATTTGAAATCATTGATATTGCTTCCGAAGATCCTATAATCAGGGCAAAAGTAGAATATATACCGGAAACTGGTGAAGAAAAGTCGGAAGATGAACTAAAAGCCTTTTCCGTTTCCATCATTAATCTCATCAAAGAACTGGTACAACTAAACCCTTTGTTTAAAGAAGAACTCGGGCTTTTGATGGGACGCATCAATCTCAAAGATCCGGCGACACTTGCTGATTTTGCTGCATCGATGACAACTGCATCCGGAAAAGAATTACAGGAGATACTGGAGACAAAAAACATAAAAAAACGAATCGAAAAAGCATTGTACTTGCTTAGACACGAATTGGAAGTAGCAAAACTTCAGGTAAAAATTTCTCAGCGGGTAGAGGACCGAATGTCTCAGCAGCAGCGAGAATTCTTCCTGCGTGAACAACTCAAGGAAATTAAGAAAGAACTGGGAATCACCAAGGAAGGTTCTGAAAGTGAAACAGATAAATATGAAGCACGTATAAAAAAGCTTAAACTTTCTGAAGAGGCAGAAGAACGTATAGATGAGGAGCTCGAAAAATTACGATTAATTGAACCTGCATCACCAGAATATAACGTGACACGAACATATCTGGACTGGCTGACAATTTTACCATGGGGCATCTACAGTAAAGATTTTTTTAATATTCAACGCGCAGCTCGAATTCTCAATCGTGATCACTATGGCCTTAAAGATGTCAAAGATAGAATTTTGGAATTGATATCTGTAGGAATCATCAATGGTGATTTGGCAGGTTCAATTGTTTTGCTGGTTGGACCTCCTGGTACTGGGAAAACTTCTGTAGGACAGTCGATTGCCAGGGCTTTGGGACGCAAATATTTTCGTTTTTCTCTGGGTGGAATGCGTGATGAAGCAGAAATAAAAGGTCATCGTCGCACATACATAGGTGCACTTCCAGGCAAATTTATTAATGCAATCAAAACCTGCAAAACTGCCAATCCGGTAATTATGCTGGATGAAATAGACAAAATTGGTGCAAGTTTTCATGGAGACCCTGCTTCTGCTTTGCTGGAAGTTTTAGATCCTGAACAAAACAAAGACTTTTTGGATCACTATCTGGATGTACGTTTTGATCTTTCAAAAGTACTTTTTATTTGTACTGCAAATCAAACCGACACAATTCCACCGGCACTGCTCGACAGGATGGAAGTCATCCGGCTATCCGGTTACATCCTTGAAGAAAAACTGGAAATTGCACGAAAACATCTTTTACCTAAACAATTAAAAATACACGGACTCAAAAAAACCCAGTTTTCACTACCCAAACCAGTATTGCGAAAAATCATTGATGGCTATGCCCGTGAAGCTGGAGTGCGAAGTTTAGAAAATAATCTTAAAAAATTACTGCGACAAACTGCAAGAAAATTTGTAGAAGAGGAGATTGATCAAGTTAAGATTTCCAAAGACGATCTTCCGGATATGTTAGGACGAAAAGCCTTTGCAGAAGAATCGCGCTACAAAAAACCTAAAATTGGAGTAATAACAGGGTTGGCCTATACCAGCGTCGGTGGTGCCACTTTGTTCATTGAAGCCTCCAATGTTGAAGCCAAAAATCCTGGATTTAAACAAACCGGACAACTAGGAGACGTGATGGTAGAATCAACGGAAATTGCTTATACTTTCATCCGCTCCCTTGGCAGTAATAATGAAAAAATAAAGAATTTCTTTGCACAAAATTTTGTTCACCTGCATGTACCAGCCGGTGCTACACCAAAAGACGGTCCATCCGCAGGAATTACAATGGCCTGCGCACTTCAATCCCTGGTTGCACAGGAAGCAGTTATTCCGAATCTTGCGATGACAGGAGAGTTGACGCTCACTGGCTTAGTCATGCCAATAGGCGGAGTCAAAGAAAAAACTATTGCAGCAAAGCGGGCAGGTATAACTCAATTAATATTTCCTGCTGAAAATAAAAAAGATTTTGATGATTTAGATGAAAGCATCATTGGAAAAATCACTCCATATTTTGTAAAAACTTTCGCAGAAGTTCTGCCAATTTGCTTTCCAAATCTGAAAGGTACTAAGAGACATAAAATCCCTAAAGCTTAATTATTGACTAAGAGCTTTGTTTGCTTCCCTTTTCCGGGCACCACAAAGAAAATAAGAACGCTCTTGTAAAGGGAAACACTCCATTTTTCAGCAATTTTCTGGTTGAATACAATAATATGAGACTTCATGCATCCTTCTTTTTTTAACCCTGAATTGCTTTCTTTGCTGGGGTTACTTTTGGTGTCAGGTGCATTTGCCGGACTACTGGCCGGACTGTTTGGAGTAGGTGGAGGAATAATTTTAGTTCCGGCTTTATTCTACGTATTTGATGAGTTGGGTTATTCTTCGGAACTTACAACCCACCTGGCAGTTGGAACTACGTTGGGGATATTCGTTCCAACTTCAATTTCATCGGCCTGGTCTTACTATAAAAGAGGTTCCGGAAACATAGTTATGTTTCGTAAGTTAGCACTACCTGTGGCTGGCGGTGCGTTAATTGGTTCATTACTGGCGGGAAATCTTAGTAGTTCTGTACTAAAAGCCATTTTTGCAGTGGTTGCCATGGTTATTGCGTTAAACCTTTTTCAAAAGAAGCATTTCGTTCTTGGCACCAAACTACCTGCAAAACTTAAAATGTGGAGTGTTGTTGGATTAATCGGCCTATTTTCAGCAATGATGGGTATTGGCGGTGGAGTTTTTTTTACTTCTTATTTGACTGCTTACAGCTTACCCATGCTAAGTGCTGTAGGAACATCTGCAAGTTTAGGGTTGATGATAGCCCTTCCTGGAGTAATTGGATATATCTTCAGTGGATGGCATAGTTTAAACCTTCCTCCTTTGAGCTATGGTTTCTTCAGTTTAGCTGGATTTTTGTGTATTCTTCCGATGACCATGATAACGGTACCACAAGGTGCAAAGCTGGCTCACCGCTTGGATAAAGAAAAACTCAAACGCTGGTTTGCAATTTTTTTACTGCTGATGTCATTACATATGTTTTACAAAATATATTACTAATGCATTTATGCCTATGAAGAACTCCAGATCAAAACCTTTCGTGTTAGGAATCAGTGGTGGTTCTGGTTCAGGTAAATCAACAATTATAAAGGAGATTGTAGAGCGTTTAGGTCCGGAGAAAATAGCTGTACTACACCATGATGCATATTATCGGCACAGGCCTGAATTATCATTTGAAGAGCGTACCATAATTAATTTTGATCATCCGGGTTCATTGGAAACAAAACTTTTAATGAAACATCTGGTACAACTGATTTCCGGGGAAAAAGTTGAAGTTCCTATTTATGATTTCCCACAGCATTTGCGGAATTCCAAGACAAAAAAAATATCCCCCTGCCAGATATTGATTGTAGATGGAATCCTGGTTCTAAATGATTCTCAACTCTGCGAATTAATGGATTTAAAAGTCTTTGTTGATGTACCTTCAGACTTAAGATTCATCAGGAGGTTGGATCGTGATATCAACGAGCGGGGACGTTCTGTCACATCAGTAACCGAACAATATCTTGCTACCGTTCGTCCTATGCACGAAAAATTTGTTGAACCCAGCAAGCAAAACGCTGACATCCTTATCCCAGAAGGCGGACACAATCTGCAAGCTGTCAGGGTTTTGTCTGCACTTTTGCAAACACTTCCTGCAAATTAAAGTTTCAGTTCCGCAAAAACAGTTCTCATCACCGCAATTCAAATTCCTTTTCAAATATTTGAAGAACTTCATTTCGCTGCCTAGAACGGGCATAATCAACAGCCGTTTTTTTATTAAAATCAACTACAAATGCATCACCGCCTTTATTGAGCAGTAAACCCACTGAACCTGTTCTCCCTCTTCCTGCTGCCAGCATTAGAGCTGTTTGACCATTATTATTCTGCATATTAACACTTGCTCCTCGTTTTAACAGTTCCCAAATAACCTGCAAATTGCCCCTCTCGGCTGCCCACATTAGTGCTGTCCAGCCTTCGTTAGTGCGTGAATTAAAATTTGCCCTTGATTCCAAAAACATTTTTACCAGCCGTAAATTACCGTAATATGCAGCCCACATTAACGGTGAAAAATTACCTTTATCCGGATCAGCACCATGTTCCAGTAATACTTTTACAATGGCCTCATTTTTCATTGACGAAGCCCAAACCAGTGGAGTGTCTTCAAGTCCATCTGAAGTGTCAACATTCGCCCCATATTCTGCCAGCAGCTTTACCAGTTCAGTATTTTGCTGTTTGACCGCATGCATCAAAGGTGTATATCCATTGAGATCCTTCAGTTCCAAATCAACACCTTCATCAATAAATCTTTCAACTTCAGCTAAATTTTCTTTTTTTACCGCCTGGATAAAGGAACTCTCGGGTGTTGTCTGCATTAAATAACTTTGTGCCACTTCACTTTTTACAAACAAAAATGATTTATTGTCGGACAATAAGACATCATAAATTTTGCCGGACTGATACTCCGGCCAGAGTAAAATCAATAACGTGATAGCCACGCTGGTAAAACTAAAAAAAAGGAACCAACCTAACAAAAGCCAGCGTGAATAATTTTCATTAACTACTCCCCGAACTGTATTTTCTGCTTCTTCCTGCTTTTCATTCTGACCAGATTTCGGTTGGTTGTCCGCTTTATTTTGATCTTCCTCAGTCTCAACAATTAGATCCTGATTGGTGTAATCTTTGCGTCTTTTGGAAAAGAAAGGGTTTGAGAAACGAGAAAAATATTTTGGCTTTATCCTGAATGGAACTTTTTCTTGTTGCTGCTGTTCAAGAAGTTGGGGTCTGCCTTCGGAAATCGACAATAGAATTCCTGGATCAATCTGAGAACTTCCGGAAATAGTAATGGGTATATTTTGCAGTCGAACGTGCCTGATAACTAATCCCAGGAGTTCCTGTGTATCATGGCTTATGACTTGCAGATTGTTTAAATCCAGATTAATCTTCTCCGAATTACTTGAAAAAATACCCTTTTCAAGTGCATGCATTGCCGGCTTGATATCTACATGCCTCAACTCATCAACGACTTTCAAAGTCACAATTTGATTTTTTTCAGTGGAAACAATTCGATTTAGCATTTTACTTAGTCAATGTTGGCAGGAAGGTTGCAGAATGTTTCACAGGTAACTATAATTGTTTTCTCCTGTAGAATCAGCAAAAAACACACCAAATTTTTGACAATTTACAAATGAAATATTTTAAGTATAAATTGATTTTGGTGCAGTTTATTTTGGCCTTGAGTATGAACACAGCACTGGCAGAAGAATTGTCAGACTATGTATACTGGAAAGATCAGCAGATTGCTCAGCTAGAAGAACTCACTTGGAAATTGGTTGACTCAGTTCAAAGTATGGGATCCAAAATCAGTTCCGTGGCGATTTCGAATATTTCATACGGAGATACCCTGCCAAGTAGTTTTCGCAAAGTTGCTACTGCACGTTTACAACAAACACTCACCAGTCAGATAAAGTTGAAGGTGAGCGTCTGCGAGGCATGTAGTCAAATTCGAACCAACATTTCAGGCAGTTTTCTTAAAATTAGTCGAGGAATCGCTGACGACAAATTTCGTCGAGAGATTGCCAAAGAATTAAATGTTAATGGATTCCTTGATATTGCCTTGTTTACAAGCAAAGGACAACTCTCGATTTCACTTAATGCATATGATGCAAAAAATGGAGAAATTGTTTTTTCTAAAATTGTGACCGGAAGTCCGCCCAAAAGTGGGTCTTACATACATGCTTTCTATGGCAAGATGACGGTCCCAATTAAATTCACCAGTGATTCATCTGGCCAAATCACAGTTGATCACCAGGCTAGAGTTCTCGGTGGGGAAAAAATGGTTAGAATTGCAGATGACTGGAGTTTAACTGGAGGGGCTTCATTTTTGAGTGATGACAATTCCAACTTGACAGATAAATATGAGAAAGCAATCACTGGATTTTTGATTGATGGCACAATTGGATATGACCTTTTCAACTTTGGCGGTGACCAAGTATCATTTGGGCTAATAGCTGGTTTAGGTATGATGACTGTTACACCATTCAGTAATCCGGCATATTTTAAAACAGGTTTTACCGTCTCTGTTGCGGAACAATTGACGCTTAGTTACCATTTACTGGCCTTGCTGACAACAGATGAAAGTGCTACTGCTTCAAGTGCATCAATTGTTTCAATTGGATGGAAATTTAGTGGAGATGAATTCTAATTATAATTATGAGTTCCAAAGATATACTTAATGTCATGAAACCAAATAACAATTGCAGAACATCACTTTCGTTTTTGCCATTATTTATAGTTGGCCTCTTGTTATTGGGGGGTCTAGGCGGTTGCAGTACTTCAACTGAAGATTCTATTGAGCCTGTAGAAGAGCTTCCTGTGAAGAAAAAAGTGCTTTTCAATCAGAAAACTAGTGGTGGGAAAAATCATGTTTCAGTTATCGAAGAAACACAGGGCAATAAACGCCACCTGCGGATTGTTTTACAACGTGGTGATCTCCAGTCTAACTTAATCCATCCCATTGACAGTCCTAATTTTGTAATTGCAGTACCTTTGCAGGATGCAACCAGCAAAGGCTTAACTTTAAAAACAGCTGCTTTTGAACAAAGTCTTAAAATAGATATTGATCAATTACTCGCACGTTACCTTTCGCCGGAACGGTTTAATGTTTCTGTAATAATTAATTGGGACAAAAAATTGTTGCAGGAAGTGCAACTGAAAAACTTACCGCTTGATTCTGACGCATCTAAAGTTGATACAAACGTTGAAAATGTAGAGGGTGATGACGAAATCTCTGAAAGTGTAAAGCAAAACCATGAGCTGAAGGAAGCCCTAAGATCGGTTCAAATCAGTGTTTTGCTGGACAACACCTTGCCTGAAACACAGGAGATATTTGTAAAGAAACTGATTCCTGCTCAGGAGTTTTTCAATGCTGATCGCGGAGATGCAGTTTCAGTGGAACGGAGCTCTTTTCCGAAACCATTTTCTGACAGTATTGCTCCATATGAAGAACAAATTGTAAGGAGGAAACTTACAGAGTTATTGTTGAAATATGTCGCTAAAACTGATTTTGTTGTAAATGTAAAATTTTCTTTGATTGAAAAAACTGAAAAAACTGAAAATGCACCTCCTTCTGCCAGCAATATAAAGATGGCTATAAATTTACTTCTCGACGACACTGTTCTGCCTTCAGTGGATACTTTCCTCAAGGAAGCTGTTCCTCTAGCAATAAATTTTGATGCGGAAAGAGGCGATGCTCTGAAAATTATCCGCAAAAGGTTTCCGGAACGTTCAGTTGATTCTATTTCGCCTGAACAACGCACTGCACTTAAAGATTATCGATTAAAGATTCTTGAAGCTTTCCAAACAGGAGATTACGTTTCAGGTTTGGAATGGGCGGAAAAAGGTTTGAAAGTCGCAGTTAAAAGAGCAGACAAAATATTTATCTTAAAAATGAAAGGTTCCTTGCATTTCCTCCTGGAAGAAAAAGAGGAGGCATTGGAAATGTGGCGGCATGTACAACGTTTAGATCCAAAAGATAAAGAAGTTAGTCAAATGCTGAATAACCTGGAGTAAGGAATGAGAAAAAACTCAATTTCAGGTGACCTTGCATCACTTTTTAGCTTACTGATTATTTGTTTTCTGACGTTTTATTTTGGCGAAAATGCATCTGCACAAGAGACGTCTGATGTTAAGGATGAATCACAAGTAGAGGATCCATCTCCGGAAAAGGCAGAAGAGGCAGCAGAAAAAAAACAATCCCTTGAGGAGCTACTTGCTGTTCCATTTAAGCTGATCAAGGAAGAAGAAGATGAAGATTTAGGACAAGACGGGGAAAAAAAGGACAATAAAAGCAAAAGCAATAAAGGTGAAGTAAAACTTCCTCCACCTCCGGAACAAAGAAAAGTTGAACGGGACCTAGAAAAAAAGATAGATATTATTTTTCGCGAGGTACTTCCTAAGGATTACGTAGGAGTAACGGTTAGTATTCGTTATATTCTGGAAACCGTTCCTGTCACTAAGGTGGATAAAAGTATTTCTAAAGTCAAGCTTCCAGGATTTGAAAATAATGTCTGGGTACCAACACAGTCTAAAAAAATAATTGGGATAGTTAATCAAGTAAGACCATACACTACAATATTTGCTGTCGTCAATACTCCGGTTTCTTTGTTCAATGTGGAAGTCATACGACAAATATTGGACGAACGAATCAGGTTCCTGAATTTAACCGGCAGAGACGTTCTAAGAATGGTGCATGTACCGTTTACAACACCCGCTCAATCTTCAGTAAATACTCTTGATAACGCAGCCGCAGAACTGGCCAAAAAGGATGATGGAGATGAGAAAGTAGGGGAAGATGAAAAAGTAGACGGTGAAGAAAAGAAAGAGAGAATAGAAGATAAAGATGGAGGGAAAACAGATAATAAAAAGCCGGATGCAGGTGAGGGAGAACTTGAGCTGGCAGAGCAGAAAAAAGACAATGAAACACTTGAAGATAAGCCGGAAGCTATATTGGAACCTGATCCAGAACCCCGTCGGATAGACCAAAAGACTCGGGTTGAAACTGCACGTTATTTGTTACAGGTTAGAAAAGCATATTTGAAGGAAGATTATGATGCTGCTATTACTGCTCTTAGAAGAGCAATTGAACTTAATCCCTTCTCCTCACAAGCTTTTGCTATGCTGGGTTCAGTTTACTATCGTCTCGGATGGAATAGAATGGCAATAGAAAATTGGCAGCACTCGCTTGAACTTGATCCAACAAATGAAGGTCTGAAAAAATATCTCATGCGTTTGTCAAGGTAACAATGAATACAAAAATATTTTCAAGGATACAGAAGCGCAAATTCATGGGACTGAAAAGGGTTTTTCAATCTATTTTAGTATCCTCAATAATTTTATTTTTGCTCAACCCAGACTTATCCCTTGAAGCCCAGGAACGCGTCAAGTCGCTAAGTGTCCGGCAGTTTGAAATTGAAGAAGCAATCCGCAATGGTCTCAAATATTACCTGGATACTAAGGATTACGTACTGCGGGTAAAACTGTTTGGAGAGGAACGTTCCATCGGTAGTATAGCAAACGAGGCGCTTCCAGGATTCGGGCAACTCAATGATCCTGTAGGTTCGGGTGCTAAATACTGGGAAATCACACGGATGCGTGTAGATTTGGTGATGCACAAAGAAGTTTCGCCTTCAGTAAACACTTACATCGGTGAAATTGTACCTATCCTCAGTGGACTTGATTTTGAGCGTGGAGACGAGCTGATTTTTGTACCAATTTTGCCTAGTGATCCATTTCCTGAGCAGGTTGGTGATCCTTCTTCAGCAGGTTTGCCGGATCCAATGGCGAAAGCCCTCCCGGAAGATGACCCAAAAGATATAGAAGTTGCATTGCAGAGTGGTGAACCGTCTGAAGAACAAGACGGAGAATCACTAGATGAAGAACCGTTTTGGCTGAGAATGAGCGACATTGAAATAATTCTTGCCGGAATGTTGTTGTTACTTATTCTTTTGTTTTTCTGGGTTCTCTGGAAACTAAGAAAATTCAAAGCAATCTCAACCGGACAAGAAGGTTTTCCTGCCCTGATGCCGCCTCAATCTGAAACGCCTCAATTACCTTCGCCTGATAATCAAGGTTTTGCTTCAATTGCGGATACTAATGCTAAACTCCTAAATAGTCATGAAAACCATGAAAAACAGTTAAATGATGCTGTCCTAATCGCAGACAACGAGCGACTCATTCAAGAAATTATTAAACAGATGATTGGTCGTGATGACTGGAAACAAGAATTAGTCCAAGAAATGTCTCGGGACAAACAATCGATGGACATGCTGACCCAGTTGATCGCTACTCTTGGAATGAGTACATCAAGAAAACTTTTCTCAGGTACTATTCCTCAAAATACTTATTTGGATCTGGAAAAATTAGCGGAAGAAGCTAGTTCTTCACCTGAAGAAGAGAATGAGATGTTAAAGGACATACAGAAATTTTTCCTTACCAAACAGTTAACTGATCCCGAACAAAATAAATCAAATCCATTCAGTTTCATGGATCAGCTTAGTACATCACAAATCGGTTTTTTGGTTAAAGACGAACCTGCAAAAATAAAAGCCTTTATATTTGGGCGTTTGGAAAGTGATGAGGCTGCTGAATTATTACGTGATTTATCCAAAGACGAGCGTACACAAGTGGCATTGGAATTGGGGAGACTCCACGAACTTCCCCTTGAACTGGTGGAGAAGATTGGCTACAACCTTGCAGAAAAAGCCAGACATGTGCCTGATGATGGTACAGTCGGAGTTGATGGAATAAAATTCATTGCAGATGTCCTTGGTGATTTGGACAATACAACCAGGGAAGAACTGGTTAAGGGCTTGCGTACTTCAGACATAAAACTCAGTGAGAACATTGAAAGTCATTGCTTTATTTTTGAGTCAATACCAGTTGTTCCAAAAGATATATTGCTGGAAGTTGTGCGAAAATTACAACCTGATGATGTGATAACTGCAATTTCTGGTACTACCTCAAAAATCAAGGAAGCAGCAATCATGTGTTTCCCTGAAAAAAGCCGTCCTGCCCTCGTTTCTTCACTAAAAACGAAATCACCGGATTCAGACGAAGTCCGTGCAGCCCGCAAGTTGTTTGTACAATCTATGCGGGATATGTCTGATGCCGGCCGGTTGAACCTACAGGAAGTCAATACAAAGTTTACTCAAGAAAGCAGTCAAACTGAATCTGCGTAACAATAATTAACATCTTAGGAAAATGGAAGATTTGCTTCCGGGACCTGGTTATATTAAATATATTTTTCACTTGCTGAAAAATAATACTTTTTAATAATATCAATAAGTAATTATTCAATTGATGAAGTAAACTGCACAGTGTTTCCTGAATAAGCACGAAAGCCTTGCACTTCAGTCGTTTTAGTCCATTATTCAACAAGGAACCCTCACGAAAACAATAATTTTGCTTCTTTCTATTCTTCCCATTTGCCATTCCGGGTGAAGCGATGCATAGATCCGGAATCCAGGTAAAATGGTTCAAATCTTGTACTCAAACTTAACGGCGATTTTGGATCCTGGATCAAGTCCGGGATGACAAAAGAAAAACTTTTTCAGCAAGCATTAACTAGTTTTAGTCTTCGGAATTAGGGACAAAACCATTTCCGGAGTAATCGTGGTTAAACATCGCAAATAGTCCGGATTACTGCATTTCCCGCGGCCATCACGGGAACATGGGCGGCAACTCAGTACTTCCTCTGTTTCCAGCATTTTACTTTCTTCCAAAAATGGAGCATAGCCAAACTCTCTCACAGTTGCTCCAAACAAAACAATAACAGGGGTACGCATCGACTCCGCCAGGTGACCAACAGAAGTGTCGTTAGTAACAACAATCCTGGCTTGCCTAAGCAATTCAGCAGTTTCAAGTGGAGAAAACCGGCCTGCTACGCTTTGTACCTTCCCTGAAAATTCTTTTTCCAGTTGAATAGTTTCTTTTTCACCTGTACCCCCGACCAGTACTACAGACCAACCTTGCTCAAGCAAACTTGAAATCACTTCATTAAAATAAACCAGTGGCCAGCATTTCAGAGGATAGGATGCAGACGGACCTATAGCAACAAACCGTTTGGGAAGAAAGTTGTTTTTTTTTAGAAATTCCTGAATTAGTAAAACAGCACTTTTGTCCGGAAATAGTTCAGTCCGGTTATTCAATTCCAACTTTGTGTGTTCCTGTAAAGGATGAAGCAGGTGCTGACGTTGAGATGGTGTTTTTTTGAGAAAATTTAGTTTCCAACGAATGAGTAAATCACGTTTCCAACTGCGCTTGTTGATGGACCAAACTTCCGGATATTTAAAAAGGCCGAATCCGGAGAGGTTCCAGACAATCCAAATACTCCTCAAAGAACGGTGGGCATCGTAAATCAGGTCATATCTTTCCCTCCGCAATTTTTGTATCAAGGTTTTCAGCAGAACACCGGATCCATCTCTACTGTACCTAATGACTTGATCAATGTGAGGGTTGTTATCAAGGACAGTGCCTTGTCTTGATGAAGTCAGCAATGTAATTCCTAAATCAGGATAAATACGCTTCAATTCACGAAATATTGGTGAAGTCAGCACCAAATCACCCAGTGCACTAAAACGAATTACCAGAATTTTCCGGGGATTATTCATTAACCTTTAGTAATTGAGTGAAAATTTCATGGTGTTTGCATCACACTTGTTGTGAATATAAGAACCTCAAATACACTACTAATCATTACAATACAATGAATGTAAGCCAAACAAACTCTGCAATTCCGCTAAATTTTACTGAAAAAGGTAATGGAACTCTTTCTTCTGTATCAGGAAGTCAAAGACTTTCATTTGAAAATATTCGCAGTTTTCGTCAACATTTTGAACAAGGAACTATACCTATGCGCTTTGCCTTAGGAGACAATCAACATCAAACTTTGATAGTTGCAATGTACGAAGGTACCGAAAAATTACTAAATCAGGATGTATCTGAATTTGCTGTACTCGAATATCTGGAAGGACTTAAACTGACAGCCAAAGAATTGCGCCAACAGGGAATTTCCGGGGAACAATTCAGAACATCTCTGCTTGAACATTCTGCGTCAACTGTCAGAGACTTGGTAAGCTCTTCCTGATTTATCAGGTTCCGCTCACTGCCATTTTGTCAATTTTAAAAGATGGTGTGAGAATTGAGCTTCTTTCATCAACTTCACTGCCAATCATTTTCAAATTATTCAACATTTCAGTAAAAGTACCTGCAATAGTAAATTCACTTACCGGCTCAGCCAATTTTCCTTCACGAATCCAAATTCCCTGTGCCCCCCTAGAAAAATCTCCTGTAACAATATTTGCTCCCTGACCTGACATAAAGGTCAAATACAATCCGTTTTTGACGCTTGCAATCAATTCCTCTTCAGGATAATCACCAAGATTAAGAATCAGGTTGGAAATTCCTCCAGAGTGACCGTTGGAAGTCATTCCAAGTTTATTTGCAGAATATGTAGAGAGCATATAGTTTTTCAGTACACCATTTTCTATCAAAACTAAAGGTTTGGCCTCAACTCCTTCACTGTCAAAGTGACGACTCCCAAGTTTCCCTGGAAGTAAAGGATTATCTATCAGGTTTATTTTAGAATCTGCAATAGATTCATTTAGCCGATTCAAGAGGAAGGATTGCTTGCGAAAAAGATTTTCGCCCATTAATGCAGAGGCTATTTTACCCAGAAAACTTTGAGCCATTTCCGAACTAAAAACTACAGGGACTTCCTGGCTTGCCGGTTTGACTGCACCAAGTTTGCGTAAGGTTCTATGACAGGCTTTTTTTACAATTTCCCGGGAGGGAGTCAGATTCTTGTGAAAACGAGCTGCACTGTACCAACCGTCCGTTTGTTTACGTCCAATGTTAGTTGAATCACCGGCTCCTTCAGAAGTTGATTTTGCATCATCTGCAACCATCGAAACTCCAAGACTATAAATAGTTTTTGTCTCGCCTTCAAGAAAGCCGTTGGAATCCGCATGAACCATGTGAGAAATACTGTCGGAATAAAATGATTGCTCTGTTCTTAACCTTCTATCAGAGTTCAGAGTCAACTGTTCCAAATCGAGTGGAATTTGCACTTTTTCTTCAGAGCTCAACTTGTTAAAATCCGGATCAAGAAATTCCAGATTACCCGGTGCACGTCCTTGTAACGCAGGGTCAGGAAGGCTGTAAAACTCATCTTCACCCATAAAAGGGAGTGCATCCATAGTTGTACGGATTAAAGGGCCCAGTGTCTCAATTCGCAGATCATTTGAAGAAACAGTAGATCTGCGTTTGTTTTTTGATACTGTGAGATGAACCCCGGATGAACCTGATTCCTGAAGTGATTCAATTTTTTCCTCACGTACATCAACCTGAAAAGACGTCGAGTTGGCAAGTGAAACTGATGCTTGTTCTGCTCCAATTTGTTTAGCCAAATCAATAATTTCTTTAGTAATAGATTTATATTTTTCTAACATATCGTGAGTTTGTCTGCTTATCGTGCCGGTGAATCTTCAGTCAGATTTTTCAAATTTGGAGACCTGTTCCTAAGTCAAAAATAATAAATGTTGTCTTGATTTATGCTAACGAAACATTGCTTAATATTTATCAGCTATTTTTCCTAAACACAATCGGCTCCCATAGTTTAACTGGATAAAATAGGGGATTCCTAATCCCTAGCTCCGTGTTCGAGTCACGGTGGGAGCACCAACAATTGTTTTAGGAGAGACGTAGAAAGATATGAATTGCTTTAAACTTCAATTCGTGACGGCTAAGCCCTGACGAAAATATTTTTTAAATCACCATCCTGGTCAGCATAATTGATCATGCTCCGAACGATCTTACTCAATTCTTCTTCTTTTGAATCGTATTCTTCAAAGTCGTACTGCTGAAAAATCTCTCTCATCTTTGAAATGAGTTCATCTTCCAATTCGACCTCGATGGATTCATCGGTGGAGAAACAGCCTCCGATACAGCGGATTTCACCAAAAACATTTTCATTGTCGTCCTGATTTAGAATCTCCTTGACCAGGTTTTGAATGGATATTTCAATTCCTCCAAGAGAAAAATCACTTACAACCTGGTCCAGAAACTCCTTTTGTTGATCCTTTAAACTGATATTGAATTTCATATATTTTTCCTTATAAACATGGTTATTAAACCGGCATGATGCCAACTCTTCACGCCTGACTGCTGTAATGAGCCTGCCACCGGATCTAGTGGAAACAGTAGATCTCACAAGAAGATCTTAGTCGATATTTAGAAATTCGTCCAGATTTAAAAACTACCGTCGATTATTGAAAGCTCTTTTTCTGTTCGTTCTGTTTCAGTACTTTCTTTACACCGGCCTGGATATCCACATCCAGTTTTGTTGAGCATCCTGAACCTCGCAGAGTAGTTGAGATGCTCACTTAGCAAAAAGACCTGTTTCTAATCAGATCGGCTGGAAGCCTGGGTAATCAGAAAAATAACAGGCTCATTTTTTGTTTCTTGTCTTAGTATAGATCTAGTGCTATATATATAGTACTAGTTTAGTACTATTTAAATGTTATTTAATTTGAGTTGGTAAATCCAGGAGATTTTCTTGTCATTCAATAAATAAACCCGGGTTAAAACTGGATGAATAAATGTGATCTTGTATTTCATTATCATGATCAAACAAAACATGATTATTATCGTTATGCTGCCTCTTTAGGACATTTGGATTGGGATAATCAACCGGATCCTTTTCGTCGCTTTATAGGTAGCCGGCTCATTTCTTTACCATTAACAGAAGTTCATCCTTCATTGGAATATGATCAACTTTATTCTCAAAAGATTCAAGCACATCCAGTTTCAGAAGAAACCATTTCAGCACTTTTTTTCTACTCATTAGCTCTTTCTGCATGGAAACAATACCAAGATACCTCATGGGCACTTCGGGTGAATCCATCCAGCGGGAATCTTCATCCAACAGAAGGATATGTTGTCATTGACAAAATTAAAGGGAAATGTTTCCTTCCGGGAGTTTACCATTACACTCCAAAGGAGCATGGATTGGAACTCCGTACTGAGTTTGGATTGGAGTTGTGGAAAGAATTGACAGAGAAATTGCCACAGGGTTCCTTCCTCGTGGGATTATCTTCAATTCACTGGCGGGAAGCCTGGAAATATGGTGAGCGGGCGTTTCGCTATTGTCAGCATGACATAGGGCATGCATGGGCGGCATTAGCTATTTCAGCTTCTATGCTGGGATGGAAACTCCAAATCCTAAACACCATTTCAGATGAAGCAATCGCACAATTGCTGGGGTTGAATCGATTTAATGACTTTGAAATGGAAGAGAAGGAAACCCCTGATCTTTTAGCAGTCATTGTTCCTTCAAATGATACACTTAAACCAAGTCAATGTCTGAAACAAGAATCTATTCAAAAAATTGCAAACGGGAAATGGTATGGAAAAGCAAATAAACTGAACGAAGAATACTATCCATGGGAGATCATAGACATGGTTTCTGATGCTTGTGAAGAACAAAAATCTGATTGTGATATAGAAAAACCAAGTACGCAATTGTTTTCAGTAACTCATCCGGTCCCTGTTAATGATGTTAAACAGGAAAGAAAAAATACTTTTTTAGCTGGTCATATTATCCGTCAAAGACGTAGTGCAGTAGCAATGGATGGTGTGACTTCAATCACAAAAAAACAATTTTATGAAATGCTTAGTAGAGTGATCCCTGTAGTGGGATCTATGTTGTGGGATAGTATTGCTCAAAGGCCATTTATTCATTTAGGACTTTTTGTTCATCGGGTGGTGGGATTGATTCCTGGACTCTATGCTTTGGTGAGAGATCCGGAAAAGCAGTCTCTGCTCCAAACTTCGATGCACGCTGAGTTTCAGTGGAAAACCCCTCTGGAATGCCCTCAATCGCTTCCTCTTTTTTTATTGGAAGAAAAAGAGGTTCAAAATTTGGCTGCTTCTGTGAGTTGTGGGCAGGATATTGCGGGTGCGGGTGCATTCAGTTGCGGGATGCTGGCTGAATTTGAAGAACCTATTCGACGCTTTGGAGCCCATTGGTATCGGAGATTATTTTGGGAAACTGGAATGATTGGGCAGGTTTTATATTTGGAAGCTGAAGCAAAAGGATTACAGGCCACAGGGATTGGTTGTTTCTTTGACAATCCAGTCCACGATGTATTTGGATTAACCGGACATACTTTCCAAAGTTTGTATCATTTTACGATAGGAGGATCAGTGGAAGACGACCGCTTGAGTACACTTCCAAGTTACCAACACCTTGCTTCCTCATCCATCTTATGATGTAATTATTCTCATTCACAATGGAGTTTCACCATGCCTCGTATCCTCTCCCTGATCCCAAGCAGCACTGAAATTGTCTGTGCTCTTGGCTTTGAAAACCAACTAATTGGACGATCACATGAATGTGATTTCCCTTCATCTGTTCAAAAACTGTCCTCGTGTACAGCACCTAAATTTAAAGTTGAAGGTACCAGTGCTGAAATCGACCAACGAGTCAAATCCATTCTCAAGAATGCGTTATCCGTTTACCAGATTGATGAAAAAAAACTTCAACAAATGCAACCTGACATCATCATTACCCAAGCTCAATGTGAAGTTTGTGCTGTCAGTCTCAAAGACGTGGAAAACGCTGTTTGCGAGTGGGTTGAATCCCGCCCTCAAATCGTATCACTGGAACCGAATCAACTTTCAGACATTTGGAAGGATTTTATTAATATTGCAGAGGCACTGGGAGTGAAGGAACAAGGTCATGAGTTAGTTTCTCAGTTGAAACAACGCATGAACAAGATTGCTCAAAAGACAATAAATTTACCTCAAAAGCCGACGGTGGTTTGTATCGAATGGATTGAACCTTTGATGTCAGCAGGCAATTGGATTCCTGAATTGATCGAAATGGGAGGTGGAATTAATTTATTTGGAGTTGTAGGGGAACATTCGCCTTGGATGAGCTGGGAACAACTGTTAGAAGCCAATCCGGACGTCATTCTCGTCATGCCCTGTGGCTTTAATCTATCTCGATCAAAAGCAGAAATGTCATCATTATCCCAAAAACCGGAGTGGTCGCAGTTAAATGCCGTCCAAAATCAACAAGTGTATCTTACTGATGGAAACCAATACTTTAATCGGCCTGGCCCACGTTTAGTAGAATCATTGGAGATCATCGCGGAAATATTGCATCCTGCTCACTTTGATTTTCACCATCAACAATCCGGATGGGAACAATTATAATTTTTTCATTCATTTAAAAAGCTAGAGAGGTTGAGCATCAGCGTCGTAAATTGTTTCCAAATAATGGTTGAAGAGGAATAGAATGCTAATAGAGACGTCTAAGAAGAACGCTATTTGCTTCGATAACAGCTATGTACTGCTGGGAAGCCGGTTCTACGCAAGCGTAAAGCCGACACCGGTGGAGCGGCCCTGTATCGTCAAACTGAATTACGGTTTAGCTCGGGACTTAGGTATCGACCTTGAGGTGATTGAGCCGGAGGCATTGGCAGAGATTTTCTCCGGCAATCAAATCCTGCCTGGCGCTGAACCTCTCGCTATGGTCTATGCCGGTCATCAATTTGGCCAGTTCGTTCCGCAGCTGGGCGACGGGCGTGCCATTCTCCTTGGAGAAGTCATTGATAATTCTAGTTTTCGCCGTGATATTCAACTCAAAGGAGCAGGCCTTACCCCATTCTCCCGGCAAGGAGACGGGCGTGCTGCACTCGGCCCAGTGCTTCGTGAATATATTATTAGCGAGGCGATGCATGCGCTTGGAATACCGACAACGCGCTCGCTGGGCGCTGTCACCACCGGGGAGCCGGTATATCGGGAAAAAGTTTTGCCTGGCGCGATCCTTACAAGGGTCGCCTTGGGGCATGTACGTACCGGCACTTTTCAATATTTTGCTTTGCAGCGTGATGAGAAGGCTCTCACACAGCTCGCCGATTATGTAATTGATCGACATTACCCAGTGGTAAAAAAAGTCCCTAACCCCTACTTGAAACTTCTGGAAGAGGTGATGGACCGACATGCGCGGCTAGTCGCCCAGTGGATGCAAGTTGGTTTTATACATGGCGTCATGAATACCGACAATATGGCGATCTCTGGGGAGACGATTGATTACGGACCATGTGCTTTTATGGATACCTTTGATCAGAAAAAGGTGTTTAGTTCGATCGACAATATGGGTAGATATGCTTACGGCAACCAGCCGCCGATCGTGCAATGGAATCTGACCCGCTTTGCAGAAACGATCCTTCCATTGATTGATAAGATACCGGATCGCGCTGTTGATCTTGCGAAGGAAGTGATCGAAGTCTACCCTGAACGATTTCAAGACTATTGGTTGTCGGGTATGCGCCGAAAGCTTGGACTGTTCACATCGGAGTCGGAAGATGAAGCCCTGGTTCAATCCCTGCTTGATACCATGCAGGAGAATGAGGCCGACTTCACACTGACGTTCCGCCGACTTTGTGATGCTGCTCTGGGTCCGGAACTGGAAGGTTCACTGCGATATTTGTTCAAAGATGCAAGAGCCTATGACAAATGGGCCTTGAATTGGCGAGTTCGCATGTCACATGAAGTCAAAACTCCGGACGAGCATGTTGAATTAATGCGTCAGGCAAATCCTGCTGTTATTCCTCGTAACCATCGCGTTGAGCAGGCTCTCGAAGCTGCCGTGGAGGAGGGGGATTATGGACCATTCGAAAAGCTGCTGGAAGTGCTCTCGTCTCCCTACATGGATCCAGTGGGTAATACGGAATATATGCTGCCACCGAAACCAGAAGAGCATGTTCTGCAGACATTTTGCGGAACTTAATAAGAAACGTAGTGCAAACGCTTGTTTAGCAAATAGTCTAGTTTCCTATCTGATTAACTTGAAACTTGTGAAGTCATAAAACAATAATTTCTTAAATTAGTTCTTGACATAATTACTAATCTTGTGCTACTAATATAGTACTGATTTAGTACTATTTAAATTTAATCTAAATGGAGTTGGTAAATTAAGGAGATTTACCTTTCATACAATAAAGAATTTGTGAAGATTATTAATCAAAAGGAGACTCATGTCATACAGCGAAAAAGTTATAGACCATTATAAGGAACCAAGAAACGTAGGAAGTTTCACTAAAAAAGAAGAAGGTGTGGGGACTGGGCTTGTTGGCGCACCTGAGTGTGGTGACGTTATGAAGCTTCAAATCAAGGTTGAAAACAATAAAATAGTTGATGCAAAGTTCAAAACATTTGGGTGCGGTTCTGCAATTGCCAGTTCCAGCCTTGCCACAGAATGGGTGAAGGGGAAAAGTATAGATGAAGCAATGGCTATTCAGAATACAGAAATTGTTAAAGAACTTTCACTTCCACCAGTTAAGATTCATTGTTCTGTTCTTGCTGAGGACGCAATTAAAGCAGCAATCAGTGATTATAAAAATCGAAATGCTGTTGATTCCCAGTGATTAAATTGTGAATCAACTCATAACACTGTAGAAATCTTAAAAATAAATATAAGCGGGAGACAAATACAAATG
>OFKC01000016.1_pt1 | contig 23867 bp, 19 predicted proteins | sample 1540411 | NCBI WGS metagenome assembly OFKC01 (sample SAMEA104347395, study PRJEB22522) | marine metagenome | biome: marine biome; feature: marine water body; material: seawater | collected 2015-09-01T00:00:00Z | depth 229 m
AAAGTCCTGTTCCAGCCAAATCTGCTGGATAGCCATCTCAGGAAAGGAGTTGTTTTTAATCATGAAAGGCTAATTGACAAGTAAAGAAAATGTACGTAAAATTTACCTTTGGATCATAAAACAGAAACTTGAAAGATACAACATCATCTCCATGCCAACCCAAACCAACTACTTCACCCAAATCTCTTTGAAGGCTTGAAAGGCGCTCAAGAGGTGTCCCCACAAAATTTGTGTCATGTGTTCCTGAAATAAATTCCGATACCAATTTGAAAAGTTTCATCCTTTCGCTGGTTAAAAACATACCCCAATATAGAACTGGTAAAAAAACAGAAAAAAACCCGGGAATCATTTTGAAAACAGATTTTGAGACAGAATTTAGAGCCTCTTTTCCGGAATGATGATGGAATTCGATTATTAGCAGACAGAGGAAATAGAGCGGTCCGAAGGAAAGGATTGTTTGTTTCATACCAAAAGCTATCCCAATCAATAAACCAGTCCAGTAAAATCGACGATGTATTAATGTCCAAAACGACAACAACGTAACTGTCATGAATAGAGAATCTGCGAGCCCCCATGCTGATAGCCAAACGCTACCGGGAGAAATTGCATAAAGAAAAGCCGCTAGAAAACCTGCAACTGAGTTTTTTAAATCTCTTCCTAATAAATAGATTATGCCTATACTAATCATCCCCCCTAGAAAACTCGGAAGAACCGCAACGGATTCAGAGACACCCAACAATTGGAAAAAAAGAGCCTGCACATAAAAAAATAAAGGTGGTTTGTCACTCATATGATTGACTTGAAGCAGGTAGTCGCCTTCTGCAATAGATCGTCCTAAGGAAGCATAATACGCCGAATCCATAAACAGAGGCTCTAAGTTGTAAATCGACAAGCGAAACAGGGCTCCAAGCAGCATTATACTGCTAAGCCAACAGACTGTACTTTTATTGACCATTGGAATTTTCAGGTAAGAGTTAACCCTAAAGTGGAGCATTTAAATTTAGAGAAAAGAAAAATCATTTAACTAAGTATCCATTTTTAGAAAATCTAATTCATTTTTTATATAGAAAATATTACATACCAGCGTTATGCATTCTACCGTTTTTTAATAACCTTTTATCCAGGATGAGCCTCTCAAAAGTCATTTAAGGCTAAACCAACAACATTATGGCTTCAAGTCAATTACAGTTCCTTCACCTGCGGCAGTAATAATTAAGGAGTAAGAGACGACTTGGAGAATGTCACTTTATATGTTAGTATCAGACTTCAATAAATGAGCTTTTTTTTCGAAACTAACAGTCCAGAAACTTTACTTTTGCTGTAGTCGATTTCTGGAAGATCAGTCTGTTCTGCACTTTCTGCTTAATTAAAATTAATATGACTTCTCGTGTGATGGTATTGGGTGTGGGTGCTTTTGCGCATGCAGTACAAACTATCCTTCGGGAAGATGGCGCAGAAACCGCTTGTTACCTGACAAGACCCTACAGTCACTTCGGCCCCAAAATAGTTGGCCAAACTTGGAACTCTGAAGATCATCCGTCTCCTTTACCCCTGATTGAAAAATTTAAACCTGATCTGATAATTCCACAGGCAGTAGCCTGGGCAGAACAGCCTTGGGCTGCAGATTTGGTCAAGCAGGGTTGGCCGATTTTTAGTCCTGTCGGAGATGCAATGCGGATAGAAATTTCACGACAGGAGTCTTCGGAGTTGTGCCGGAAATACGGCATTCCAGTGCCGGCCTCCTACCATGTCCAGAACCGCATTGAGGCACGGCAGTTGATGCAGGACGATCCGCGGCCTTATGTTTTGAAAAACCCCATTTGCTCTCCCTTCAGTCCAGTTCATGCCATTATCTGTGAAAGCCCGGAAGATACGCTGGGCTGGATTGAGCGCGTGGATTATGCAGAAGGTCTATTTTTACAGGAGTATCTTGGAAAAGAGGAGGCCGGACATTTTGTTTTTATCAGTGGCGGAGAGATACGCAGTTTGGTTACAAACCAGGAATACAAACGTGCTTTTACCGGAGATATGGGGCCATTGGCAGGTGCACCTTTGGCCGGAATTGTAGAACAGGATCCGGATGATAAATTTGGTTTAGCTCGAGAATTAATTCATCCTCTAAAGCCCTGGTTTGAAAAAACAGGCTACACCGGACCGCTCCAGGTCACTGCAATACGCAAAGAAGGAACCTGGCATGCAATTGAATACAACATTCGTTTAGGTGTGACTACAACCGCGCTTCTGTTGAGGATGCTAAAAAACCCGGTTGATGTTTTGCTGAAAGTCGTCCGGGATCAAGTCCCTGTACTGGATTGGCATCCGGAGAAAATTTTTGGCTGCACTCTTACATTAGCAGGATACGGCTATCCTTACGTTGTTCCTTCTGTACCAAAATTACCGGTTGAAGTTTCAGCACCTCTTGAGTGTGACTTGTGGTGGAATGAAGTAGATGAAGAGGACGGTCAACTGTATATGGCAAATCATCAAAATTACGAAATGGGTCACAGGATTGCGGACGTGAATGCCTGTGCTTCTGAGATGGATTCAGCAGTTGAACAAATAGAAAAAGAAATTCTCAAACTCCGCTGTTTGGGAAGTTATTACCGACTGGACCTCAAAGAATTAACTGAAAAATATTCCTCACTCTTGACCTCCTAAAAAGCTGCTTTAAAATAAAAATCGATGACCTACACACTTCCAGGAACTGATGAAAAATCTCGCTACGTTGAACAAAAGTTTGATGAAATTGCTCAAAAATACGATCGATTCAACGATCTTATCACTTTTGGAATGCACCGCTACTGGAAAAGGTTCGTGGTACGACAAACTGGACTGCAACCGGAAGAACACTGCCTGGATTTGTGCTGTGGAACCGGCGATATCGCTCGAGAAGTATTACGTCAATATCCTGCATCCAAAGTGACAGGTCTTGATTTTTCGCAAAAAATGCTCAACATTGCCAAATCCAAAAGCAGCAATAATTCAGGAATTCAATATCTGCTGGGTAACGCAATGGAAATCCCTTTTCCGGATACAAATTTTGATGCAGTCACGATTGGGTACGGTTTACGAAACGTTCCAAACCTGAACGGATGCCTGCAAGAAATCTTGCGTGTGCTGAAACCAGGCGGGGTTTTGGTCAGCCTGGATGTAGGAAAAGTTCGTTTACCGGTTATTAAGGAACTAAATAACTTTTATTTTTTCCGTATCGTTCCTTTGATCGGAAATTTGTTGATGCCCGGACAGGATATGTTTCAATATTTGCCAAATTCTTCACTTGAATATCCTAACCAGGAATTACTTAAACGCCTAATGTTTGAAGCAGGATTCCAGCAGGTTGAAATACACGATTTCGTTTTTGGGGCTTCCACTGTACATGTTGCCTGCAAACCAACCATCAATTGATTATAATCTAAAAGTGAAACCAGAAAAATTTCAATCGCTTGAGGATGCCCGCTGTTTCCTACTAAAACAAGTCAAAGAATGGGATAATTCCCTAAATAAACTAACCCCTGAAAACTCTGGAGTTGTACGTCTGGAAGCTTCTCTAGAGTCGGCTCATCCTCTGGAATGGCTAACCTTACAGGATTGTTCACAGAAGATTTATTGGGAAAACCGTTCGCAAAAAGAACAATTTGCCGGTATTGGTACAGCCCTTGAGATTGCAGACGGGAAGGATGGTTACGAAAATATATTGCAAGTTATCAGTAAAATTTTACAGGATTCTCCTGAAACAGTCCGTTTTTACGGAGGAATGCGTTTTGACTCCAAAGCTTCAATTTCCCCAGAGTGGGAAACTTGGGGAACCGCACGTTTTACTATACCACTGGTTGAATTAAGCATTATCGAGGAAAATGTAACTTTGGCCTGTAATTTCCTTCCAGGTGATAAAAAGAATTCCAAGCTTCAGCCGTTGCAAAATTTGCTGGAGTCTCTGCGAACGGAAGATGTCATCATTCCAGATAATCCGCTGATTGGACTGGAGCGGCACGATCTTCCAGAATATCGACAATGGTGTCGCCTGGTTGAGCAAGGACTTGAAAACATTTCCAGCGGCAAAATAGACAAAGTGGTTTTGGCACGAGCTGCAGTTTTCAGTTTGGCCCGTGACTATGACCCCACCGAACTACTGCTCCAATTGGGACGTCACGCACCACAAGCTTTTCATTTTTGTTTTCAGCTTGCTCCCAATAAAGCCTTTTTAGGGATCACTCCAGAACTGCTTTACCGAAGATCGGGAACACAAATTGGGAGTGAAGCAATTGCCGGAACACGTCCCCGCGGACAAACACTTGAAGATGATCAACGTTTGGCAGACGAACTACGTAACAGTGAAAAAGAACAGCGTGAACATTTAATGGTTTTAGATCGAATGGAACGTGTACTGAAGCAATTTTGCCGGCAAACAAAACGCTTGTCTTACTTGGAGCGCCTGCCCCTGCGGCATGTTCAACACCTGCTTAGCAGGATGCAGGGGATCCTGCGTCCGAATGTAAATGATTCCGATTTGCTTCCGTCTTTCCATCCGACACCGGCAGTTTCAGGAACACCTGATCCGGAAGCTCGTGAGATTATCCGGGAGTTGGAGCCATTTGACAGAGGTTGGTATGCGGGCCCTGTTGGCTGGATAAACCGTAATCAGGCTGAATTTGCCGTTGCAATTCGATCCGGACTGTTATGCGGACGCACTTTAAGAGTCTATACAGGAGCTGGAATCGTTGCAGGTTCAGTTCCGGAAGAAGAGTGGAGGGAGATAGAAGTCAAACTCCAAAGCTGGAAATCTTTACTGGGACGATCGTGAACTGGAATGAATGTTGGGGAGAATGGATTATTGAGGAATTAGTACGGCATGGTACGTTGTGTTTTTGTATCTCGCCCGGATCACGTTCCACACCTTTGACTGCGGCGGTTGCCCGTAATGACCTGGCAAAATCTGTTGTATTTTACGATGAACGTGCAGCCGCATATTTTGCACTCGGTCATGCCAGAGCAACCGGGAAACCGGCAGTCTTGATTTGCACATCCGGAACTGCCGGCGCAAATTATTTGCCTGCAGTTATCGAATCTTCAATTGAGCAAATTCCTCTGCTGGTACTGACTGCTGACCGACCGCCAGAACTTCGAGATACCGGAGCCAATCAGGCTATTAACCAGACTCACATTTTTGGAACACACGTCCGCTGGTTTTTTGATCCAGGATGTCCCGGACCGGAGTTCACTCCCGCAGCCTTGCTCTCCACAATTAACCATGCGCTATCAAAAACACAGCGTCCCTTGTCCGGACCGGTACACCTGAATTTACCTTTCCGCGAACCTTTCTTTGAAAAAAATAAGGCTGAAAAAAGCATAGATTTACTTCTGCCGCCGAAAACAAAACGCTACGTTCACTTTGCGATTTCAAGAAAAATCCTGCCAAAAAAAGAAATATTGGAATTGATTGAAAGCCGTCCTGAATCCGGAATTTTGAGCATCGGACGTGTTCCTTCAAACTCACTTGATTCCCTCAGAAAACTTGCAGAAGAATTGGGTTGGCCGGTATTTGCAGATGTCACTTCCGGACTACGTCTGGGTAATAATTGCCCGAACAGGATAACTTACTATGATCAACTGCTGCATGATGATCATATCAGTTCAAACTGGGACATTGAAGCAGTATGGCACATTGGTTTTCCTCCTACATCTAAACGCTGGCTTACGCGCTGGGAACAGAGCCCTCCCTCTCAAATGGTCTGGATCGCAGACCATTCTGAACGTCACGATCAGTCTCACAATTTTCGCTGGATAATAGAGGCTGATATTACAGAATTTTGTGAGCATCTAGTGCATGAATTGCGACTGGATAAAAGGTCAGCCGTTAACCGTTCAAAAACGCAGAAATGGCTTCAGGCATCAGAAAAGGCTGGTGATTTGATAGAGAAACATTTTTCCACAAATTCAGAAAATGAGAAGATTAATGAATTTGCTTTGGTGCGAAGGTTGACTCAGATAATACCTGAAACTCATGGTTTTTTCATCGGAAACAGCCTCCCAGTCCGTGCAGTAGACATGGTTGGTTCTGAAAAAGGAGCGGATATTCCAATAGCACTCAATCGGGGTGCCAGTGGAATTGACGGCCTTATAGCGTCAGCATGCGGATACTCTTCAGGAATGCAGAAGCCGGTCACACTGCTTATTGGCGACTTGTCAGCTTTACACGATCTTAATTCGTTCAAACTACTCACAGATTCTCCTGAACCAGTTTTGCTGGTTTTACTCAATAACCACGGAGGAGGTATTTTTTCATTCCTTCCTGTTGCCCGGCAGACAGATATTTTCGAACCATTTTTCGCTGCACCACACGATTATAATTTCCGGAAAGTTTCTTCAATGTTTAATTTGAATTATTTTAACCCTGGTTCGATCAGTGCTTTTGAGACAGATTATTCAAAAGCAATACAAGCAAACAAATCTGCAGTAATAGAAATTATTTCGGAACGTGAAAAAAATCCGCAATATCTTGAGTCCTTGCGGCAAAAACTCGTAAAAAGTGCATTTGAATCTTCTTCATAAGAACGTTATACTTAAAAATTTGTTAGCTATTTTGCTTTAAAAGTATTCCAGGTTGAAAACAAAATAATATTTATGCATACTCGCTATGATCTTCCTCTGATTGGAGCAACATTATTTTTGCTCTCCTGGGGAACAGTGATGATTTACAGTACAGGTGGTGTTTATGCCGACCTTCAATACGATGATGGTCAATACTTTTTATACCGGCACTTGATGCACATACTGGCAGGACTTGTAGTTTTGGGAGTTGCACTGTACGTGAACTATCACAAATGGCAGCAATTTTCAATTTGGTTAATGCTGGTAATGTTGATTTTACTGATTCTGGTTTTGATTCCTGAAGTGGGACATGAGGTTAAGGGAGGACGCCGCTGGCTGCGAATAGGTTCGTTAAGTTTGCAGCCTGCCGAATTGCTGAAGATAGTTTTGATTATCTATGTGGCTTCATATTTGGAAAGGAAGCAGGAATTGCTGGCTTTTTTCTTCCGCGGGTTGACACCAAACTTTATTGTCACAGGTATTTATCTCTTTCTTGTCTTGCTGCAACCAGACTTTGGGACAGTAATTTTGTTAGCAACAACAGTCTTGCTGATGCTGTATGTCGGCGGTGGCAGTCCCATTCAAATTGCCACCAGCTTGTTAGGTGTGGGGGTTATTGCAGGATTTTTGATTGCATCACACACATATCGCGTACGGAGAATGCTCTCTTTTTTGAATCCCTGGGATGATCCGCAAAATTCCGGATTCCAAATTATCCAGTCATTCATTGCTCTTGGAACAGGTGGGTGGCTTGGTAAGGGCCTGGGAGAAAGCCTTCAAAAACGCCTTTTCCTGCCTGATGCTCACACAGATTTTATTTTTGCCATCATTGGAGAAGAATTAGGGTTTTTGTGGATTTGTGTACTGATTATTCTATTTTCCGTTTTTATTTGGCGCGGTTACTGGATAGCCTGGAATGCCCAAGATACATTTGGAAAACACCTGGCTTTTGGAGCCACTACAATTCTAAGCCTGCAAATTGTTATCAATCTTTTTGTTGTTATAGGTCTCCTTCCAACTAAAGGTTTGCCACTTCCATTCATAAGCTACGGTGGAACATCTCTTGTGGTAACCATGTTCTTAACAGGTCTTTTACTCAATATCAGCGGCCGTATAGATCCAACTGATGAGAAACCGGCAAATGGTTTTTCCTCTAGAACCAATGTTCCCTCCAATGAGTAAGGACTATCCATCCTGGATGTTCAGGACGTTTCAGAATTTTAAATTCTGTTCCTCACTGGCATCTTTTATCCGTATATTCCTGCTTTTTTCCTTAATTTACACACAGGCAGCAGGTCTAATTTTTCTCCCTTCCGGATTTTCATTACCTTCTCCGGCCTTTGCGCAAACTTCCACAAATAAAACTGATTCCAAGGTAAGTCACCGCTTGGAAAATTTCTTAATCAGCACAGAAGATCGAGATGACTGGACTCGCCTGATGTTAGCCATTCTTAACAGTGTGCCTGCAGTAGAGCAGGTTTTGGCACAAGATGTAAGCGTAAATATTAGAGGAACCGAAGAATTTCACGGAGTGACTCCGCTTATATTTGCTTCCGGAATTGGTTCCCTAGTCATAGTAAAATTGCTTGTAGAAAAAGGTGCACGCCTGAATGATACGGATACTCAAGGCAATACGGCTTTGATTCAGGCGGCAAAGAAAGGACACTTTGATACGCTACAATATTTACTCCTGCAAGGTGCAAACCCGAATGCTGAAACTAATCAAAAGTGGAAGGCATTAATGTTCGCCGCACACAGAGGACAATTTGAAGTTCTCAAAACTTTATTGAAACATGGTGCAAGAGCAGACTTCCAGGACGATTTGGGGATGTCCTCTATTATGTATGCAGCTCAGAACGGGCATTTTGAAATAGTCCTACACTTACTAAAGCGCGGCGCAAAAGTAGATTTAGCCTCAGTTAACGGTTCAACAGCTTTAATTTGGGCCATTAGGGCGGGCCATGAAAATATTGCTGAATTACTCTTGAATGCCGGTGCAGAAATAAATTATTTGGAGAGTGAGTTTCAAAGGTCACCACTGCTGCTGGCAGCAATGTATGGTAGGGAATCGACTGTAAAGAGGTTGTTATCCGCCGGAGCTAATGTAGAGGCAATTGACAAACAAGGTGCAAATGCTTTGTTACTGGCTCTAAGCAATAATCATTTGAAAACGGCAAATTTTTTGATCGAGTACGGAATTACTATCAACACTGCTGACCAAAAAAAATACAACCCTCTTATGGCTGCAGTTTCTCAAGGAAGTTTTGAATTAACAAAATCCCTGCTCGAGAAAGGGGCGGTAGTGAATGCTCAGGATTTTGCTGAAAAAACCGCATTAATGATTGCAGCAGGAAAAGGAGATATGAAAATAGTAAAGCTCCTGCTCAGAGAACAGGGGCGACTTGATTTTAGAGACCGCTACGGACGAACCGCATGGATGTATGCAGCCGAACAACAACGTATCTCAATGGTTCGATTTCTAAGCAATAATGAAATTGATAACCATGAAAACCTCTTTTATGCCGTTTCCCATGGACTATTCAAAGTAGTTGAAACATTGTTGGAGTTACACGCAAATACAGAAGTCCGTGATTCTCAAGGATGGACTCCTTTGATGTGGGCAGCAAATAACGGTCATGCTAAAATCGTAGAACTTCTGCTAAAAGGTGGAACAAATATTAACAGTCGTAATGGAAAAAGTCCCAATGTTTCCGGCTGGACCCCACTAATGCTGGCTGCGGGGAGTGGACATCTCGAAACTGTAGAATTTCTCACTCAGAACGGAGCAGATCTTACTGCAGAAGATGAGGATAGTTGGACAGCACTAACCTGGGCTTCTCATAAAGGATACACTGATGTTGTTAGCTTTTTGGTTGATAACGGAGCAAATATTGATAAGCTTGGCTCTGATGGTTCTACACCGCTTATTTGGGCCGCATCTCAGGGTCACGATACCCTAGTGCGTGTCTTGTTAACTAAAGGTGCAAATTATACATTGAAAGATGGTTACGGAAAATCCGCACTTGCACATGCAGTACTGCAAGGTCATTTCTCAATTGCAAAAATGTTGATTAATCATGGAGCCGACATTAATCAGAATCTACTTTATGCTGCACGTAGAGGATACAAAAATATGGTTGTATTTTTACTTGAAGAAAGTGCGGAAATTGATTATCTGTCTCCACATAACGAAACTCCTTTAAATCTTGCCAGTCAGGGAAAACACTGGGAAACAGCCAAAATTCTTCTGGAGAAAGGTGCAAATTCCGAATTGCAAAATGCCCAGGGACAGACTTCACTGATGTCTGCAGTTTTGACCGGTGAAGCAAAAATGGTAAATCTACTGATCAACTCTACTAAAACAGGCTCTCTGAATTCTGAACTTGAAAATGCAGATTTTTTAGTAAACACACCTTTGATGACAGCTGCTGTCCACGGTTATTTAGATATCGTTAAAATATTGCTCGATAATGGTGCAAAAGTTGAGAGTAGAAATCGTTGGAAAGAATCGGCATTGATCCTTGCAGCTTCAAAAGGTTTTCGTGAGATAGTCAGGTTGCTGATTCAATATGGAGCAGATTTGCACTCTGAAGATATTACTGAAAAAACTGCCTTATTGAGGGCAGCCCAAACTGGACACCTGTTAGTAGTTGAGATGCTGCTTGCACAAGGCGCAAATCTGCACATTAACGCAATTGATTTAGGCGGAGAAGGTGGAACTGCCTTGATACAAGCTGCAAGAAACGGCCATAACAACGTTTTGCAAACACTTTTGAAAGCCGGAGCAATTGTAGATGAGACAGAGCTTATTTTTCACCACTCGGCTCTGATGGTCGCTGCTTTGAATGGTCATAAGAAAACAGTGGATCTCCTGCTCACTGCCGGGGCAAATCCAGCGTTAACAGATACTTCACAAAGGTCAGCTTTATTGCTTGCAGCTACAAACAATCACCTTTCGGTTGTGATACAGCTTTTGGACTCCGGACAAAGTGGAATTCAAACTGATTCCAACGGCAACGGTATCTGGCACCTGCTGGCAATGAGTGATGTTGAAAATAGGAACATACCAACCAGTTCGAATTTAAAACTAAACGAAGAAGGTGTGCCAACGGAAATGCAGGTGCTTTTCTCACGTAAAATTTTACTGGACTCTATAAACAATAATGGGGAAACAGCACTGATGATTGCAGCAAAACACGGAAAGATGAAGCTCGTTAAAAATCTGCTTGAACTTGGTGCGTCTCACAAAATACTGACCCCCGAAGGAAAGAATGCCTATACATTTGCAACAGCATCCGGAAACAACGAGCTTGCCAAGCTATTGCGATGATCACTTATGATATTAAAGCAGAGGACTTGTACCAAAAACCGAATTTTAGCTCCCTCTATTCCAGTAGCCGATCACCAGTTTTTTTTCTCGCTCATTGAAATCTCCTATAGAAATTTTGCCTTGAGAAAATCCAGAACGGAGATAATGCAGTTTTGCGAGGCACTCCTCTTTTGAATCACAATGGCTCCAGCCTTTTTCCTTCATTTGGACCAGCTTATTATAATCTTCCCCTGAAACTTCAACTGGGTTTTCCAGAGAGTATGGTGTTAAACTAATCATAAGATCTACAATAATTGCTGCGAAAAACTGGGGAAACATTTGTAAGAAAAAAATATTAATACCATTTTAAGCACTAAAGAAAACAGCTTGCAAGTCTGCTGTAAAAAACCATGAATATTTCTCCAGAAATCAAAAACCAAATACCAAATACGCAATCCCTGTTTTGGCTAGGAAGCCTCATTTCCGGCATTTTGCTCGGCCTGAGTGCCCCGGGCTTTGGCACTAACTGGGTGGGAATACTGGCTTTTTTCCCATTGCTGGCGGTACTCGATCAACTGCATAAAAACAGGCTGTTTTCACTCCAAAAACGGGCCGGGCTTTTTTTTGCAGTCTGCTGGTTTTCCGGAAGTATTGCTGCTTCGATCGGTGGAAATTGGATTACTAACAGTATCAATGTTTTCGGCCACATTCCCTGGTTTGCGGCACTGCTGATTACTGCCGTTGGATATGGACTGGAAGTTGGATTACAGCTTTTTGTATATTTTGGAATCCCATTACTTTTCATCCGTCAACGCAGCGGTTGGGATTTAATCGTACGGCTCGCATTTGTTCTCGCTCTTGATCCATGGTATCCAAGGCTGATTCAATGGAATTATGGCGGATTGACTTTTTCTAAATTTCCATGGCTTGAACAAGCCGCAGATATACTTGGTGCTTCCGGACTTCTTCTCTACAGCGCCGGATTCTCATTTTTGCTGCTCTACTGGTGGCGCTGGAAATCAGAAGGAACTGGAAACCGAAAATCCTTATTTAAAGCCTTAACCATTTATTTAATTTTATGGGTCTTCGGCTTAGGTTACGGTGCCTGGAGAACTCAGGACCTTGTTATTCAAAATTCAAAACTTGACTCCGCATCATCCGGCAATATTCAAAACCTTGTTTCTGACTTTCCGGCAAAACTCACAGTTATGGTTATACAGCCTAATTTTTCCCTCCAGGAACTTGCTTCCAATCCTGAACTTGCACACTCAAAACGTCAGCAAAATTTGGCCGGCTTGCTGGAGGATTCACTCAAGGCACTGGAACAGCTTCCGGAAAATACAACTACTCCAAAGTTGTTAATTTGGCCTGAGTCGGTGTATCCTGATCCTTTTTTCAAAGTTGCAGCTTCACGCGAAAAAGTTTTGTCCTTTGCTGAAGCAAACCAAACTTCCATTTTGCTGGCTACTGTAGATTGGGTAAAGACTCAAACCGGTTACAAATTTCATGGAGTCTCAGTCCTGATTGGAGCAAATGGTGAAGTTCTTGGACGTTACAACAAGATATTCCTAATTCCATTTGGAGAGACAATTCCATTTTCAGAGTGGTTTCCCGGAATAGCTTCGTGGCTCAGAAATAATATTGCAAACATGTCAGAGTTTGAACGGGGCCGGGAATACACCGTTTTTTCTGTTCCTGAAAACATTGAGTTTTCTGCGCCAATTTGCTTCGATATTTTCTCTCCCACAGTAGTTAGAGGCATGGTACGCAACGGCTCAAATCTGGTGGTAAACCTCAGTAACTTAGCTTGGTTCGGACGCACCACCGCGTCAGATAACATGGTCGCGGTTTTACGCTGGAGAGCCATCGAAAATCGGGTTCCGGTAGTCTTTGCCTCCAACAACGGTAAAAGTGTGTTCATTGGTGCAGACGGGGAAAACCGGAGCCGACAACTGGGATTATTTGAAGAAGGATCGTTAACATCCACAATTAACATTCGACCACAATTCTCATTTTTTCGCGAGTATGCTGAGTGGGTTTGGGGAGGATTCATGTTTTTATTTTTTATGCTGGGGATTCTGGCACAAGTACGTGGTAAAATATTTCATTAATCATTTTGCCTTTTAACTATCTTTACAAACAAGGAGAAAAAATGGACTTAAAACTCAAAGGTAAAGTAGCCATGGTGGCGGCTTCCAGCAAAGGTCTGGGTTATGGAATCGCACAGGCACTGGCTCAGGAAGGTGCTTCTATTTCAATCGGAAGCCGAACTCAGAAAGATATTGAAACTGCCGCAGAACAACTCCGGAACGAAACCGGAGTACCAGTTTTGGCTTCGGTACTGGATTCATCTAAGCCAGAATCAATTCGACAATGGACAGATGCCACACTGAATGAGTTTGGTGGTGTGGATAAACTTGTCGTAAATGCCGGAGGACCGCCTGCAGGAAAATTTGAAGATTTTGCAGATGAAGACTGGCAGGCCGCTTTTGATCTCAACCTTTTCAGTGCAGTAAGAATGATCCGGGCAACTTTGCCTTTAATGCGGAAACGTGGAGGCGGATCAATTTTGACAGTCACTTCAATGTCGGTCAAAGAACCAATTGATGTTCTGATTCTCTCTAACGTCATGCGTTCCGGCGTAACCAGTTTGGTGAAAAGCCTTTCCATTCAATTGGCTCCGGACAACATTCGCCTCAATAATCTGATGCCCGGACGTATCAACACAGACCGGATACGTAGCCTGGATGCTCTCAACTCTGAAAAAAAAGGAATTCCAATTGAGCAATTAAAGACGGAAAACCAAGCCCAAATTCCACTGGGACGTTATGGTACAATTGAAGAGTTTGGACGTACCGGAGCATTTTTGCTGTCCGATGCCGCCAGTTATATCACGGGATCGAGCCTCGCTGTCGATGGAGGATTTCTAAAAACAGTCTGGTAATTAACAGTCAAGTTTTCTGCATTTCTGCCGATAGTCTTGATCAAGAGGAATCTGCCGTTTTATGCATGAATTTTCTATTTAAATTAAAGGAAGTTCAGGTTGAATCTAAACGACAAATTCCATTCATTTAACTTGATCAATCAATGAGGTACAAATGCCTGTCAATTATCTAAATATTTATGTCTTTGCTATTTTCGGGGGCCTTGTAGCAACTGTAGGTGGTATTTTTATCTGCTATACCGGCATGAGTGAAACGAGTTATCTTGTCTATCGAGGCATGGAACTCACAACCTATTATCTCGATAAAAACCGTCATGACCTGTATCTAAACGGTTTGGTTTACAGTATAACTTTCGGCATCGCGTTTCTGCTTCTTCTTGCAGTCATTGTGATTCCCAGTCCGGAACAAATTCAAAAACGTCTGGCTGCAAATTCGTTTGCGGGTTCTCCGGGATCAACTGAAATCAATGTTCCTGAAGGAGAAACTCCGGATGCAGAAGACACTTCGCCACTGGATGGAGAGTCCATGGAAATAGAGTTGGAACCGGACATAGAATCTCATGAAGTCGAAGAAGAAGTGGAAGAATCCGCACTGACGGGTGGAATAGATGACGAAGATTCGGATGTGGTTTATGGAACAGGACGTATCACAGACGAGGCGCACAAATCCTTCATCATCTCCAGTCCTGACAGTGCCATTAAGTTTCTGATGCGTAAAGAACTTGATGGACGACCACTGAAATCAAGCGAGGATGAAATTTATGAAGCTTGGCAGGAACGGGGACTTTCCAGAGGGAAATTGCGTAAGCATATCCTCAAGATAATGGAATGGGAAAGCGTACCGGAATTGGAAGTTAATGAAATCTATAACCAGGTTAAAGATAAAGCTTATGAAATTTCACACTCTTAACCCACTGAACAAGTCATTTTCAGCCACTAGCTAGTTAAAATATATGAGCACAAAGCTTTTCAAAGGAACCCCAACTTACCTTTTGGACCAAAAATTAAGTGAAGCTTTCCACATCGCACGATTGCTGGAAAAACCACTGTTGCTGGAAGGTGAACCAGGAACAGGAAAAACAAAACTCGCTCAGGAGTTTGCTGCACAAGGTAATCACCCCATTTTTGAGGTTCCAGTAACTTCAGAAAGCAAAGTTTCTCTACTCGTTTCACGCTTCGATGAAGTTCAGCGATTGATGGATACCCAAGCTGCCGTGGCTAATGCGCAAATGAAACAGGCCGGAATTGATACGCAGATTGATACCGGTGGACGCAAAGTTGACAATTTGGATGAATATGTTCATTTGGGTCCGCTCGCACAGGCTTTCTCTAAACCAGGATCAGTTTTGCTGCTGGATGAAATTGATAAGGCCCCCCGTGAACTTCCTAATAACCTTTTGTTTTTACTTTCCGAGAGACGGATTGTTGTTCCGGAAACACAGCAAACAATTGAATGTGAGCCCGGGAAGATGCCGATCATAGTGATCACATCCAACCATGAACAGGACCTGCCGGCGCCTTTTATTCGTCGCTGTATTTACATGTACATTGAGTTTCCACCCCCGGAAAGGATGCGGGAAATAATCCGGATGCATCATCCTGGTGCAAATAAAAAAATTGTTGCTGCTGCAATTGAAATTTTCTACCAGTTACGTGAACTTGATCTTACTAGAAAACCCTCAACCAGCGAAATTTTAGATTGGATTTCATATCTGGTTCAGACCAATGTCCTTGATTCAAAAGTTGTTGAAAGACTGAAAGGAGCACAAACCCTGGTTAAACATCGGGACGACCGTGAGCTATTGCGTGCCATTCAGGAAAAGGGTATTGAGTCTGCAACCAGCCAAAAATCACAAAACTGGTAAATTCTTTCCTTCTAGAACACAAATACATGTTTCAAATTGGCTTCTTCATTTTAATTTTTTTATTGGGAAGCATCCCCTTCGGCTTATTGATCAGCCGCTACTGGCTAAAAATTGACATCCGCAGGCAGGGCAGCGGCAACATCGGCATGACTAATGTAATGCGTGTTGGTGGAAAGTGGCCCGGCATTGTGACCTTTGTTTTGGATTTTGGCAAGGGAAGCATCGCAGTCTTGACTGCACAAATACTTTTTCCTGTTTCAGAAACAGAACCCGAATTTCAACTAATTTTTCACAGTCTGGCTGGAATTACAGTTGTTTGTGGACATGTTTTTTCTGTTTTTCTCCGTTTTAAAGGAGGAAAAGGGATTTCAACTTTGTTTGGAGTTTTAGCAATTTTGCAGTTAAATGTCGGCATCTGTGCAGCCCTGGCATGGGCCGGCATGTATTTGTGGAAACGAATCTCCAGTCTCTCCGCAATCACTACGCTGGCTGTCCTTCCGTGGTTATTTCTACTTGTTCCCTGGGTACAGGATGAAAGACCAGTTTGGTCTATGTTTTTGATTTTTCTTCTGTTATCATTACTTTTGATATACAAGCATCACGAAAATATCCAGCGCCTGCTAAAAGGCCAGGAAGGGCAACTCAAATCCAACAAAAAAGACTAAAAACATTTTAAATGAATCCACTCGCTCCATTCTTATTTTTCTTCGGCAAGGATATGTTCCGGCACGCCATTCTCTTTTCCGGAATTTCAGTCATTGCCTGGCTCTTGAAACTTAACGGTCTAGCATGGGCTGGATATTTGTTGTGGATTTCACTAATTATGATTGCCACTTTAATCATTTGGCGGGCAAGTGATTTTTTCTCTCCAGCAGCAACTTATATCCAGAATAAACATGATATTCCACAATCAATTAAAGCCGCGGTCATTGACGCAATCGCGAGTTCCTTTCCGGAGTTTTGTGTAGCCATTATTGCTGTAATTTTGATTGGACGTGCCGAGGTTGGAATCTCCACAATCGTGGGTTCTGCACTCTATAATGTTCTTGTGATTCCTGCAGCAGCAGGATTGGTTGCGGCAAGCCCAATGGTCATCAGCCGGGAAGTTGTCTGGCGTGATAATATTTATTATCTTGGCGTAACTCTTTTGCTCGGAGCAATGCTCTGGATGTTTCCAAATGAGTGGGGTGCCGGTGTCGCTGTGATCTTTTTGCTGGCCTACTTAGGTTATGTCTTTCTTCTTCACCGGGACTTCAAGAAATCAAAAAAACAAAGCGCTGATTTTAAGGAAACTGATATATTGGAAACTAAGACTGAAGATGATGATGAGCTGGAATTGACATCCGAAAAAAAGGCGTGGATGTGGGTTGCCGGTATGATGATTGTGATGGGAGGAGCATCTCACCTGTTGGTTGAAGCTTCACTTGCTCTCGGTGACATGTTGGGAATTGACGCAGTTATCATGGGATTTGTCGTGATTGCCGCTGGAACATCAGTGCCAGATACTGCCCTCTCAGTCATCAGCGCTAAAAAAGGAAATTACGACGCTGCTGTTTCAAACGTATTCGGCAGTAACATTTTCGACATCTGCATTTGTTTAAGCATCCCTATATTACTCGCACTCGCCATTAGTGGAGAAGCAACCGCTATTGAGCTGCCGCAACTGGGTCTGATCTGGAGCCTGATAGGTGCAACTTTCCTTGCAGTCTATTTCTTCTGGAGTAATAATTACACTCTCACCAAATTAAAAGCAGGAATGATGGGGATGCTCTACCTGCTCATAATTTTAGTTTCCTTTTCGTTCTAATTCAATTCAAAGAGTAGAAACTCACTGGACCTGGTGGCACGTATTTTTAAGACGCTTTCTTCACTGACAGCCGCACCGTCTCCACCGTTTAGTTTTATGCCGTTCAGCACGAGTTCTCTTCTCACCATCTGCGGCCATGCATGTCTGTTTGACTCCAGCGTGTGTTCAATTTCCTGATCTTCGGCTAGGATACCCGTGCAAAGCAATGCATCGGCGTGCATTGTCAGAGCACCACCCCGTCCTTCCGGCGCAGCCAACAATCCCAGCTTTCCGGGTTTAACAACATCACGCACAAAAATTTGTGTGTACTCCGGCACAATCCCGTTTTTTCCCGGTTCGATCAAAATATGAAGTACATGTACTTCTGCTGAATCTGAGGCGTTATACTCGCTGTGGCGAATTCCGCTTCCCGCACTCATGTGCTGGATTTCACCCGGTTTAATCTCGTCGCAATTACCCATACTGTCTTTATGCTCCAGCGCACCGGAAATCATGTAAGAGATAATTTCCATGTCTTGATGACCGTGAGTTGGGAACCCACGGCCGGGAGCGATCTTGTCTTCATTGATCACTCGTAAATTTCGGAAACCCATGAAACTCGGGTCGTAGTAACTACCAAACCAAAAGCTGTGCCGTGTGTCCAGCCAGGTGAATTGTACATGACCACGCTCTTCTGATTTGCGAATCTTCAGCATAATTTTCCTGGTTCTCTCAATGTTTACTAAAGGCGCTGTACTTTAATTAAATCCCAAAATTTAATCCCAGGCACAAATAAAAAACCACTTCACTTAACTGCTGAGTTGCGCCCAGGCAGTCACCTGTCACTCCTCCAAGTTTGCGCTTAAAATAAACTAATGATAGCCACCAGACCAGTACGACTGCCAGCAATCCCATCCAGACCTGGTTACCGATAAACAATAATGGCAACAAGCCGAAAACAGCATTTATAATTAAATCAACCCCTGAAAACTCAATCATAGATCCGGATTTGCTCTTTGCCGGATCCTGCACATAGCTTGCAAAACGGAGCTGTGAAATTGAGACAAAACGGCTAAATGCATGGCCTGCAATCCAAACCCAGGGCAAAATTTCGGTTTCAATTTGTAAAAGCGCAAAAAATTTCAGCAGCACCACGAATACTAAACCAAGTGCTCCATAAGTTCCAATCCGGGAATCCTTCATTATCCGCAGCCGCTCTTCTGCGTTCCATCCGCCACCGAGTCCGTCGCACGTATCGGCAAATCCATCTTCGTGTAAGGCACCGGTCAGCAAAACTGCAGTTGCCATTCCAAGCAAAACTGCAATCGGCAAAGTGCCATCCTTTGATGTGCCAGACGATACTGAAAACAGCATTTGAGTCAGCATCCAAACTGCTGCACTTGCTCCCCCAACAAAACAGCCCACAAGTGAAAAATAGCGCGAGGAATGGTTACTCTCTTTAGAATACCAGCCAGAAGGGAGCGGTATCCTGCTGTAAAAGATAAAGGCACCAACTATGCGCCGAATTTCCTGTCTTAAGCTATTCACCATCAGTTCGGTCACTAACACCTGCAGATTCAAAGGATGCCATTTGATTTAGAAAAGCGACTGCTGACTGCAAAAGCGGAAAAGCGACTGCGGCCCCAGTTCCTTCACCAAGACGCATTCCTAATGAAAGCAAAGGTTCCGCCTGCAAAAATTTTAACATTTCACTATGTCCCTGTTCATCAGACTGATGAGTAAAAACGGCATATTGCTGAATTTCCGGGACGATTCTGGAAGCAGCAAGAAAAGCAGAGCCGGCGATAAAACCGTCAATCAGTAAAATCCGTCCCAATACTGCTGATTCAAGCATTGCCCCAACCATCATCACAATTTCAAAACCTCCAAAAGTCGCTAACACTTCATGCGGTTCATCTATTTTGTCGTGCTGATCCAATGCTTTCTGAAGAATTTTCCGCTTCCGTACAAGTCCGGAATCATCGAGTCCTGTCCCTTTTCCAACACAGTCTTCAAGAGGCAAGCCCGTATAACGCTGCATCAGCGCAGCAGCAGAGGAGGTATTGCCAATTCCCATCTCACCAAAACCAATTACGTTGCAATCTGGATCCGGAATCGTTCGACTCAACTCAGCGCCTTTGTTCAATGCCTGCTCACATTCTTCAGCACTCATTGCCGGAGTTTTGGAAAAGTTTTTTGTTCCCCGCCCTATTTTTGCTGCAACCAAATCCGGATGATCCGGTAAATCTCCATTTACGCCTGCATCCACCACATGCAAACTAAGATTGTGTTGTCTGCAATATACATTTATGGCGGCACCTCCGTTGAGAAAATTTAGCACCATTTGCGCAGTAACTTCCTGGGGAAATGGACTAACACCTTCTTCAGTAATTCCGTGGTCACCGGCAAAAACCAGGATGGTCGGATTTTTCAGTTCAGGAGTCAGCGTGTTTTGAATTTTACCAACTTGTAAGGCCAGCGTTTCCAACCTGCCCAGCGAACCTGGAGGTTTTGTTTTAGTGTCAATTTTTTGCTGCAGTGCTTCATTCAATGCAAGAGAAACTGAAGGTATTGAAAAAGATGTCATCTTACCTATTTTACTTTTTTAGTGAGTTTATGGACGTGATTATTGCATTATGCAATCGAAAAAAGTTTTCTCGCCTCGCTCGAAATGACACGTTTTAAAGGCTTTTTACAAGACCATCATTACATAAGTAACCAGTATATATTTGTTGCTCAACTAATCAATCTCATTCTAAAATGGTATTGCTCCAAAACAAAAAAACAGCACTTTGTTTCAGTTTATTTTGAAAGACTTGAAAACTATTGTCGCAAATTCTATGCTCTCAATATAAGAATCTTTAATTGAAATTCAGTAAATTCTGTTCAAAAATATAATCAAAAACCAAATTTGAAAATTTGGCTAAAAAACCCACTAAGCATTCTTGCAGAAAATGCCGGAGGCGGTATTCTGCTTGAGGGAGCACGCATCATCGAATTGATTCCTTCCGGAAAGCAGCCTTCATCTGAATATGATTCTGTTTTTGATGCCAGTTGGCACGTCATCCTTCCGGGATTGATCAACCTGCATCATCATTTTTACCAAACCCTCACCCGTGTTTATCCTCAGGCACTAAACAAAGAACTATTTCCATGGCTCAAAACACTTTATCCGCTTTGGGCCGGAATAACTCCGGAAGCACTGCGAATGGCAACACGCCTTGCGCTTGCTGAATTGATGCTTTCCGGCTGTACCACCGCCTCAGATCAGCATTATGTTTTTCCCGCAGGACTGGAAAATGCCATAGATTTGCAAGTGGAAGAAGCACAAATTTTGGGAATCCGCATGGTGCTTTGTCGAGGATCCATGGACCGCTCAGAAAAAGACGGAGGCTTGCCTCCGGATTCTGTCGTGCAGACATGTGATGAAATATTGGCTGACAGTGAACGCCTGATTCAGCAGTATCATAACCCTGAGGAAGGGGCAATGACTCAAATCGCACTCGCTCCCTGTTCACCCTTTTCAGTTTCAGAAACAGTAATGCGTGAAAGCGCAAAGCTTGCAGAAAAAAATAACGTTCTGCTACACACCCATCTTGCTGAAACAGAAGATGAAAACAGTTTTTGTCTGGAAACAATCGGCTGCCGTCCTTTGGATTATTTAGAACAGGTCGGCTGGTTAAATAACAAAACCTGGCTGGCACACGGTATTCATTTTACGGATGAAGAAATTCAAAAACTCGCTGCCACAAAAACCGGAATCTCACATTGTCCCTCTTCGAATATGGTGCTCTCGTCCGGAGTCTGCCGGGTTATGGATTTGGAGAAAGCCGGAGTCCCCGTTGGATTGGGCGTCGACGGTTCTGCTTCAAATGATTCTTCAAATTTAATGCAGGAAGTCCGGCAGGCTTTTTTACTTCAGCGACTTCAGCATGGATCTAAAGTCACTCATTTGGATGCGTTGCGCTGGGCTACCGAAGGCGGTGCAAATGTTTTGCGGCGTCCTGAACTGGGACGAATCGCGGAAGGAATGCAGGCAGACCTCGCACTGTTTAAATTGGACGAATTACGATTTTCCGGAAACGGTGATCCTCTGGCTGCACTCGTGATTTGCGGTGCTCACCAAGCTGATCGTGTGATGGTGGCCGGAAAATGGATTGTGGAAGACGGACAAATTCTAGGACTTGATTTAGAGAGACTCCAAGCGCAACACCACAGGGAAGCTAAACGCCTGCAGGAAAAGTGACATCAATTGTCTATAAAGCCCAATAATGAACTAACTGACAAATTTATAAAAAGTTGTCATTCAGGGCGAAGTGTATCGAAGACAAGGAACCCAAATGAACTAAAAGGCATAATCGAAACATATTGTCATTCAGGGCGAAGTGTAGCGAAGATACGGAATCCAGGGGTTCTTTTTAAAATCTTATCCTTATCACTAGCGGTTTAGCATTTATTCAAACAGAGCCAGAACATTTTCAGGAGGACGGCCGATCACTGCTCCCTTTTCAGAAATTACAATTGGTCTTTCGATCAAGACAGGATTCTCTGTCATGATGCTCAGCCACTGATCATGAGTCAAATTATCCTCTGCCGATATACCCAGTTCTATAGCTTTTCCTTCCTTAAACCGTACCAGTTCTGACGGTCGAATCTTCAATTTGTTGATGATCTCCTTCAACTCATCTTTCGTAGGTGGATTCTTCAAGTACTCAATAATTTTAGGTTCAACACCATTATTGTTCAGAATTTCCAATGTAGCTTTGCATTTACTGCACTTTGGATTGTGGTAGATGGTATAAGTCATATGTTTATTTTATTGCAATGTTATAAATAAGATATGGTTAAGAAAAAAACTTTATTAGTTAGAAATGTTTGATGACTTTATTGTTAAAAAACTGTATTCAATTGACTGCATGGTGACTACTCACATTCACCTGCAAAATCTGTTTTTCTTTGATCCCCAATACCAGAGTAATTCTGTATTGCAGGAAATGGGAACATAATGGAGCAAATTAAGTGTACCACGCAAGGTATAAAGGCTTAAAGAAGGATGATTTGGGTTTACCTGTCGCAACTCCAACGAGCAAATTATCCGTTTTATTTCTTTATTCCACCTCCCCCTGAATTTCCAGTATTGCAGATTCGAGTGCCTCCAGAGTCTCCGGATCTGCGTTTTCCCACATTTCCCGTTCGTGGGCTTCAAGCAGACGTTGGGAGGCATCTCTCAAAGCGAGGGAGTTGTGTTCCCGGAAGAATTTTTGCTGTTCCGGATCGAGCAGAAGTTTCTGGGCGACTTCTTCGTATTGATAATCTGCAACAATATCACAGGTTGCATCGTAGCCAAACAGATAATCGACTGTGGCCGCCATTTCAAATGCACCTTTGTATCCGTGTTCGCGCATTGATTCCAGCCATTTTGGATTGAGAACACGGCTCCGGAAAACACGGTTGAATTCTTCCTTGAGTGTGCGGATTTTTATTTTTTCAGGATTGCTCGAATCGCCGTGATAAGTTGCGGGAGTGGAACCTTTTATTTCTGTGACGGCCGCCTGTAGTCCTCCCTGAAACTGAAAATAATCATCCGAATCCAGAATATCGTGTTCACGGTTATCCTGATTTTGATGCACGATTTCCACAGAACTCAGCCGCTCACGCAACAAATTAATTTCCTCAGAACTCGTACCATCGGAAGCATAAGCATGGCCGCCCCATTTCAAAAATACTTCAGTTAAATCGCCACGGGTTTCCCAGTTTCCTGCGTCAATCAATGGTAAAAGTCCGGTTCCATATGCTCCAGGTCCAGAACTAAAAACCCGTAATTCCGCCAGCCGTTTAGCGTTTTCCGCGGAAACTCCGGTAATTTGCAAACGCTCTTGATCTTCCAGCCATGCTGCCCGTACAGGGTTCATTTCCTCTGGTTCATCAAGTTCTGCCAAACGCTTTGGTACAGTCGAAAGCAAACGCATCACGTCACCAAAGGAGTCCCGGAACATTCCGGAAACCCGCAAAACGACATCCACCCGCGGTCGACCCAAAACTGAAAGAGGCATAATTTCAAAATCAACTACACGCCCTGAAACCGGTTCCCAAACCGGTTCGCAACCCCAAAGCGCCAAAGCCTGGGCGATGTCATCGCCGCCGGTACGCATATTCGATGTTCCCCAAATCACAAGGGCTGTAGTTTTCGGGAATTCGCCGTGATCTGAACGGTAGCGTTCAATCAATTCTTCGGCCAAAGCCTGTCCGCAGCGCCAGGCAGTCTGCGTTGGAATCACACGCGGATCGACTGAATAAAAATTGCGTCCGGTCGGCAAAACATCAATCCGCCCTCTCGTTGGCGCGCCAGACGGCCCCGGACCGACAAACCAGAGG
>OFKC01000018.1_pt1 | contig 23168 bp, 22 predicted proteins | sample 1540411 | NCBI WGS metagenome assembly OFKC01 (sample SAMEA104347395, study PRJEB22522) | marine metagenome | biome: marine biome; feature: marine water body; material: seawater | collected 2015-09-01T00:00:00Z | depth 229 m
AATAATTACATTTCAGTTTAATATCAGGATTTACTGTTGGAATATATGATGGTTAAAATCGGTTTAAATTGGAAACTATTTGTCGTATTGCTTTTAAATGCCACTGTTTTCATTCGTGTGATGGTAGCAGCAGTACATTTAAGTGTTTTCATAAATTTTGAGGTTTATGTTCGAGAGTTTGACACTTTTGAGATCTTCCATTCATCAAAGTTCAGCACTTGAGACAACATGGTAAATATGAGATACTCATGTGTAACTCATTACTATAACTGTAGTTTGAAATTTCATTCTTTTGCATGAATCAGTGGGATTATCATTACTCAGAAAAATTTGTCAATTTCCCCTAAGTCTGACAGTAGGTGTTAAAGAAAATAGCTGGGTCAGGTCACCTGCCTGGGATGTATTCTGGCTGCACTCAGGACTATGGTTGACCTTCCTGATGCTCACGACCAGTGACTTGCCTGTACAGGAAATGTTTTATGCCGCAGGAGTATTCCTTTTCTGGATTTCACACCGCTTCAGTTCATTTTATTTGGCATGGAGAACACAGGCTTACCATCCTCTTCTTAAAAATCAGCAGGGGCGTTTTGTGTTTATTCCGCTTCTGCTTGTATCGGTTGTTTTTGCTGTGCTGTTTATTCCAGAGTCGGTTTTACCGGTCCCGGTTTCTGTAAGAATATTAGGGATGATTTTACTGGACTTCGCTTGGGGAATGCATCACTTTGCGGCACAGCACTACGGCCTCCTACGACTCTATCATCACCGCTGGAATTCCAAATCTGCACCATTGTCCAATAAGCGGGATAGGTGGTATTGTTGGGGAGTTGGAGGCGGTTTGGTTTTGATTGCTGAACTGTTGCATGGTACGTCGTTTTTACAGGAAAAGAATTTTTTGCCCTTGCTAACAGGAGATTGGATTTTTGAAGGAATTCCACTTTTGTTGCGACTTGGAACTTTGCTCGTTGCAGGAATCACTATTTTCATGATTCGTAATGCGTTTATACATGATTCTGGACTTCCACGAATTTTATATATACTTGGAATAGGTGTAATGGTAATGGGCGCATATCAGTTGGAACCATTTCAGTTTTTTATGCTGTGGACACTTCAGCACTGGATGGTCGCTTTGGGGCTGACGGTTCACATGGCTGGAAATGATATAACTTTAAAAACAAATCCCGAAATCGGTTTCACAGTAGACTCTTCAGTTGATATTTTTTGGAAACCCTGGAAGGTTTTGTTTCTCCTCTGTACTTTTTCTGTTCTTATGACTCCGTTTATGGAAATCGAAGCTGTGTCTGCTGGAGGACGCTACAGCGAACAATTTTTCCCTTCTTTTATGGAATGGCTGCAAAATTCGTCTTGGGAAAGATTTCTAGTGGGAATTGGCCTTGCAAGCGGATTTATGCATTATTTTATGGACCGGGCAGTCTATCGATTTTCTGATCCGGAGACTCGTAAGAGAGCACAGCAATTACTTTTTGTATGAAAAAAAATGAATAAGATTTCAGAAGATAAAATAAAAGAAAACTGGCCCAATGCTGTTGAGGGAGATCTGGAACATCCGGAACTTGGGTTTATACACTTCTGGACAGGGGAACAGCGGGGACGAATAGTGGTACGTTTCAGTTACACAAATCAAGAAGAAGGTGAGTCCAAAAAAATGTTTTTTATAGATTTGAGTAAGGAAGGTTGGATTCTAAGACACATTTCCACCTTCCAGACACAAGATTCTAAATTAAAATTAGTAAAAAATCAATCATTTAGAGAACAAGACGAACTTGAACAAAAATATCGAGGCATCATAGACTTGTTCCTGGAATCCCGCAAGTTGAGAAATCACTTATAAATCTTTTTGGATGCTGGTATATCATCTTTCAGAATATTCACTGGTGTCGCTTTTTCTTCCTTCCTGACTAAACTGACAAATATTCTCTTAATATTGTCATGTTTTATCTTTCGCTTGACTTATGCCTCTAATAAATGTTAAATTATTAGCACTACCACCTAATGAGTGCTAAAAAATTAACAATGTGCATGGAGACTTTCTTTTGGGGAAAAAGGCAGCAGTTACCGGAAAAAGAGGATTACTGGAAGACTTGGTTTTGAATGAACGTGCACAGTTAGTGCTTATCAGCATCATAGAAAATTACATTCAATCTTCAGAGCCCATCGGTTCACGTACACTTTCAAAATCGATTGGAGTCACGCTTTCACCCGCTACGATTCGCAACATTATGTCGGATCTTGCAGAATTGGGCTTTCTGATTCAGACCCATACCTCCGCAGGACGTGTACCTACCGATAAAGCCTACAGATTTTACGTCAATTCCTTGTCTACACCAAGCAGTGTTCCTGAACAGATTAAACAAAAAATAACTCTGGTTTCCACTGAACAGGGAATGCAGGTGGAAGGAATTTTGGCAGAGGCAGTTCATATGTTGGCAGATCTCACCCAATTTGCCTGTGTAGTGAGTACACCCAAGGCTTCTGTCAGTCGTTTGCAACGGATTGAATTAATTAAAATTAGTGAAGACAGAATTTTAGTGATTTTAGTCACAAAAGCAGGTGTGGTCCGTGACAAGATTATTTTTGTCAAGGACAGCCATTCACAAGATTTTCTTAACTCAGTAGCCTCATTCCTGAATGAAAAATTTAAAAATCATTCTATGCTGGAAATTAGAGAAAAGATACACCAATACCTGGTGGATGATCGAAACCGCTACCACGATCTTTTAGCTCAAGCAGTTCGTCTGGGTAAAAAAGCTTTTGAACTAAATAATCCAGGCGAAATGTTGATAGACGGACAGATGAACCTGTTGCTGGATTCACATTTTCATAAGCAGTCCTCGGTACGATCTCTAATTGAAGCTTTTAATCAGAAAAGCGAAATAATGAAAATCCTTGATGATGCAATGAGGCAAAAAGGTGTTCATATTTTTATTGGCATTGAAAACGACTTTGAACAATTGCAGGGTTGTTCGCTAATCATGACTAGTTACAGGAACAATCAAAATGTTTTAGGTTCCATCGGAGTTGTTGGCCCCACAAGTATGGATTATAAAAGGATAATTTCTATTGTGGAATATACTGCAGAAATTTTGTCTGAAACTATAACCGAACGATCTTACGACTGAATCTGAAACATAGACGTTATGAGTGCAAGAAAATTGAAAGAAACTGCCGTGAAAAAGCAGAAAACAAATAGACCCAAAAAAGAAAAAGCGAATGGAAATATTGAAGAAGTGACTGCTGCAGAAATTTCCGGCACTTCCGCAGATAATAAGGAAACTGCATCTGCTGAAGAAGATCTTTTGAAAAAGGAACGTATTCGTGCACAGAATATGGAAGACCGCTTCCTGAGAGTAAATGCAGAGTTTGAAAACTATAAAAAGCGTATGATTCGCGAAAGCTCTGATCGCTTGAAGTATTTTCATCTCGATTTTATTAAAGAACTGTTACCGTCTCTGGATAATCTTGAACGGGCTATCTCCCATGCAAAAAGTGAAAATAATGATGTTGACAGTATGATAGAGGGACTGGAGATGGTCAATAAAATGACACATGAAGTTTTTGAAAAATTTGGGGTGTCCAAAGTTGATACAATTGGAGAAGTCTTTGATCCCAATTTCCACCAGGCAGTTGGTGTTGTTGAGTCAGATTCTGTTCCAGAAAATCATATTGTGGAGGAATGCTTGGGAGGATACCTCCTGCATGATCGCATCATTCGCCCTGCCATGGTCAGGGTATCAGGAAAAAATTGAGTTATTAAACTGGAATTTATTAGTAAAAGTTAAACGGAATCCCCTCGTAATTAATGAGTAAGTTTTACCAGGGTAAGTATTAATTAAAGAACAAGGAGAAAAATTATGGGTAAAGTCATTGGCATAGATTTAGGAACCACAAATTCATGTGTCAGCATCATGGAGGGAGGGGAACCGAAGGTCATTCCTAATGCTGAAGGAACACGTACTACACCGTCGATGGTTGCTTTCAATGACGAAGGAGAACGTTTGGTAGGACAGGTGGCAAAAAGACAAGCTGTTACAAATCCTTTGCGAACAATCTATTCCATCAAGCGTTTGGTGGGGCAGGATTATAAATCAGCAGAAGCTAAGCATACGAAAAAGATGGTGTCTTATGAAGTTGTTAAAGGAAATCAAAATTTAGCTTATGTCAAAGTGGATGACAAAAATTATTCTCCTCAGGAAATTTCTGCTTCCATATTACAAAAAATGAAACAGACTGCAGAAGAATATTTGGGTGAATCAGTAACAGAAGCTGTTATTACTGTACCGGCATATTTCAGTGATGCCCAACGTCAAGCAACCAAGGATGCAGGAAAAATAGCTGGGCTCGAAGTCCTGCGTATCATTAATGAGCCTACGGCAGCTGCAATGGCTTATGGTTTGGATAAAAAACATGACGAGAAAATAGCAGTCTTTGATTTAGGCGGCGGTACTTTTGATATTTCTATATTGGAAATTGGCGAAGGAGTTTTTGATGTAAAAGCTACCAATGGTGACACATTTCTTGGCGGCGATGACTTTGATAACCGGCTGATAAGTTATTTTGCAGATGAGTTTAAAAAAGATAACGGAATCGATTTGCGTGAAGATAAAATGGCTCTTCAACGACTCAGAGAAACTGCAGAAAAAGCCAAACATGAATTGTCAAGCAGCTCTGAAACAGATGTTAATTTGCCCTTCATTACGGCCGATGCATCTGGTCCAAAACACCTGAATCTTAAAATAACACGGGCAAAATTTGAATCACTAGCGGATGATCTGGTTAAGCGCTGTCTTGAACCTTGCCGTAAAGCACTAAAAGACGCAGGATGTACCGCAAAGGATATCAATGAAGTAATTCTGGTAGGCGGGATGACGCGAATGCCTAAAGTACAGGAAATGGTCAAAGAATTTTTTGGAAAAGAGCCGCACAAAGGCGTAAATCCGGATGAAGTTGTGGCCATCGGCGCTGCTATCCAGGGTGGTGTTCTAACTGGTGATGTGAAGGATGTATTGCTTCTCGATGTTACTCCTCTTTCGCTTGGAATTGAAACTCTTGGCAGTGTTATGACTAAACTGATTGAACGTAACACCACCATTCCTACCAGAAAAAGTCAGACTTTCTCTACTGCCGCAGACAACCAGCCGGCGGTTAGTATTCATGTCCTGCAGGGCGAGCGGGAAATGTCTCCTGATAACAAGACCCTGGGACGTTTTGAGCTGGTCGGTATCCCTCCTGCACCAAGGGGTATGCCTCAAATTGAGGTGACCTTCGACATTGATGCAAACGGAATTGTACACGTCAGTGCTAAAGATTTGGGAACAGGGAAAGAACAGGCTATTAAAATTGAATCTTCAGGAGGTCTCTCGGAAGAAGATGTCGAAAAAATGATAAATGATGCAGAGCAGTTTGCAGATGAAGATAAAGCAAAACGAGAAAGTATTGAAGTAAAAAACCAGGCGGAAACATTGATTTACAGTACAGAAAAATCTATAAGTGATCTCGGAGACAAGTTGCCGGAAGAAGATAAAACTAAAATTGAAGCCTGTAGCGAGCAGCTTAAGAAGAGTATGGAAACAGATGATATGGAAGCCATAAAGAGTGATCTTGAGGCCCTGACTCAGGCATCACACAAAATGGCCGAATTATTATACAGCCAGCAAGCAGAACAGCAGGGAGATGGTTCTGGAGAAGGAAGCGAGGATGCACCCGGAAATGATGAAAAATCAGGCAAAGATGATGACGACATAGTTGATGCAGATTTTGAGGAAGTAAAAAAAAGTGACAAGTAGCAGGCAGTATGGTGTCAATGTTCGATGAGCTTGGAACTTGAATTTTGTAACTTGAGATTATGAACTTGGTACTTGGAACTTGGAACTTGGTATTTGGAACTTTAAATGGCAAAACGCGATTATTATGAGGTGTTGGGTGTATCCCGTAATGCTTCTTCAGACGAACTAAAAAAAGCGTACCGTAAGGTCGCAATGAAGCATCATCCAGATCGTAATTCGGGAGATAAAAATTCTGAAGAGAAATTCAAAGAAGCATCAGAGGCATTTGAGGTGCTTGGAGACAAAGAAAAAAGATCGCGTTATGATCAATTCGGCCATTCTGCAGAAGGTTTGGGCAGTGGAATGGGAGGATTTAGTGCTGCCGGAGGGAGCGGATTTGGGGATGTTTTCGGAGATATTTTCAGTGAGTTTTTCAGTGGCTCTCCTGGGAACACAGCAAGTCGCGGTGAGCGTGGTTCAGATTTACAGTATAATATGGAAATTTCTTTTGAAGATGCCGTATTTGGTTCGTCAAAAGAGATTGATGTTCCACGCATGGAAACTTGTGATTCATGCAGTGGTCTTGGCGCAGAATCTGAAAAAGATATAAAAATTTGTGGCACCTGCGGTGGGACAGGTCAACAACGGGTCCAACAGGGTTTTTTTAGTGTAGCAACAACCTGCAGCAGTTGTAGGGGGCGCGGCAAAACCATTTCCAATCCATGTAAAACCTGTCAAGGACGTACCCGGGTTTCAAAAACAAAACTTATAAGGGTAAACATTCCTGCCGGTGTTTCCAGTGGATCCAGGATTAAGCTTACCGGTGAAGGTGAGCATGGTGTAAATGGCGGATCTAGCGGAGATCTTTACATAGTTTTGAGTGTAAAAGATCACTCTATTTTTGAGAGAGACGGTGCAGATATCTTTTGCGAAGTTCCAATTAGTTTTGCTCAAGCAACACTTGGTACTGACCTGGAAGTTCCTACTTTGGAAGGAAAAGCAAGGCTTAAAATTCCTACAGGTACTCAAACTCACAAAATATTTCGTCTCAAAAACCAGGGAATAGCACACCTGAGAGGCGGCGGACGTGGTGATTTGCACGTCAGGATTGTTGTAGAAACTCCAACCAAACTGTCTGAACGTCAAATAGAATTGTTGAAAGAATTCGATGATTGCTCTGACGAAGAAAGCAATCCGATTCGTGATAAATTTGTTAAATCCATTAAAAATCTCTTTACCTGAGATTATACTTCTTGACAGTGTCCTCCAGAATCTGTCACTCCTGTTATTGCAGGAATTCCAAAATTACTCGTCTTCCAGAATTTATCAAAGCTGTTTTTTCAAACAGGTAGAGACCTAATGTCAATAGCAAATTCGATTCGGCAATCCATGGAGAAAGGCTCGTGGATTCGTCAAATGTTTGAAGCAGGAGCACGTCTCAAAGCAGAGCATGGTTCAGAAAATGTGTTTGATTTTTCCCTGGGAAACCCCATCCTTGAACCTCCGGAAGAAGTACATGTCAAATTAAGGCAACTTTTGGAAAATCCGGAACCGGGAATGCACCGCTATATGCCAAATGCCGGATTTACGGAAACTCGGGAATACGTTGCTGGCGTAATGCAGGATGAAACCGGTCATCCTTTTGAAAGTGAAGATGTGGTCATGTGCGTTGGAGCAGGAGGCGGCCTGAATGTGGTCTTCAAAGCCCTGCTTGAGCCGGGTGATGAAGTGTTGGCTCTTGCACCGTTTTTTGTAGAATACGGCGCATATGCTCAAAATCACGGCGGCAGTCTGAAAACAGCACAAACTACTGCGGAATTTCAACCGGATCTAAACTCCATCGAAGTAAGCTTAAGTGAACGAACAAAAATTGTAATTATCAACAGTCCAAACAATCCCACCGGTGCAGTTTATTCACAGGAGACGTTGGATAAATTAGGGCAGTTACTGCTTCACAAAGAGAAGGAATTTGGTCATCCGATTTATTTGGTCTCAGATGATATTTACCGCTATCTGGTATTTGATGGGTTAACTAACTGCAACGCATTTCTGAGCTATCCGAATTCAATTTTAGTTAATTCACACTCCAAAGATCTGGGACTTCCCGGTGAGCGAATAGGTTATATTGCTATTCATCCGGACATTATTGAACGTGAAGAGTTGCGTGCAGCACTCGTACTTTGCAACCGTATTCTTGGTTTTGTCAATGCACCTGCGATGATGCAAAAAATATTGCCTCTGCTTGGAAACGCGAGGGTTGATATCTCCGTTTACGAACGATCCCGTGACAAAATAATGTCTATGATTACAGACCTCGGCTTTGAAGCAGTTGAACCTCAGGGTGCATTTTACATTTTTCCTAAATCACCTGATTCTGATGATGTTGCATTCGTGAAACGGGCACAGCAGGAAAACATTTTACTTGTACCTGGAACCGGTTTTGGGGGGCCGGGACATTTTCGGATTTCGCTTTGTTGTACTCAGGAAACAATCGAAAATTCCCGTCCGGGATTTGTGCGTTTAGCAGAACACTATGGTTTATAAAATTTTTCACATAAAATAAAATGGCACAGAAAAAAGTCAATTATCCTTTGGTTGGCGTTATCATGGGCAGTACTTCGGATTGGGAAACAATGAGGGAAGCCTGCGAAGTGCTGGACGAATTAAACGTCAGCTATGAAAAACGTGTAGTTTCGGCCCACCGTACTCCGGAATGGATGTCTGCTTATGCGACACAGGCAGAAGAGCGGGGACTGCAAATTATTATTGCTGGAGCCGGTGGCGCAGCACATCTTCCGGGAATGGTTGCTGCGCAAACTCTGCTTCCTGTAATCGGCGTTCCGGTAAAATCTTCCACTCTAAACGGACAGGATTCGCTGTTGTCGATCGTGCAAATGCCGCGTGGTGTTCCGGTTGGGACGGTTGCTATCGGAGGTGCAGGTGCGCACAATGCCGGACTGCTGGCCGCACAAATTCTCGCAAATAATGATCCTGAACTACGCAAGCGTTTGATTCGGCGTCGTGAACGAGTCCGTAAAACCGTGTTGGAAGCAGAATTACCATGAATTTAGATCCGGAACCTTTGCAGCCCGGCGCAACGATTGGCCTTCTTGGTGGAGGACAGTTGGCACAAATGCTGGTACTCGCCGGTCATGCAATGGGTTTTCGGTTTATGGTTCTCGAACCAAATCCTGACTGCCCGGCTGCGCTAGCAGGAGCTGAACAAATTACTGCAAGTTACACTGACCCTGAAGCGCTGGCAAAATTAGCCGATTCATGTCAACTTGTTACCTACGAGTTTGAAAATGTGGATGCAGAAGCGGTTTCCTGGCTGGAGGAAAGAGTGGATGTTCCGCAAGGCAGTGAAATACTCCGGATTGCTCAAAATCGTCTACGTGAAAAAAAACACTTGTACGACTTAATATTCCTGTTGATCCTTTCCAAAAAATCACTACAGAAAACGAACTTTCACTGGCATTGAAATCGCTTGGCGAACTGATGCTGAAAACCGTTACCGGTGGATACGATGGCAAGGGGCAAGTTCGTATTTCTAAAGTAGAACAAATTCCTGAAGCATTTTCCACTCTATATAGTACAAAAACAGAAATTGTTGCAGAACAATTTGTCTCGTTTGAAAGAGAAGTATCAGTGATTGTTGCACGGAATCGTCTGGGTGAAATTAGTTGTTTTCCGGTTGCAGAAAATGTTCATGAAAAAAATATACTGACCATCAGCCGAATACCTGCTAGGTTAGATTCCAGAGTACGCGAACAGGCACAATTATTAGCAAAACAAATTGCAGAAGGATTGGAACTTGTAGGTGTACTTGCTGTGGAAATGTTTGTTTTGCCTGACGGAAAGCTGATGGTGAATGAGTTGGCTCCTCGCCCACACAATTCAGGTCATTTTACTCAAAACGATTGCGCAACTTCTCAGTTTGAACAGCATTTAAAGGCGATTACAAATTTTCCGCTGGGCTCTACGGAAATGTATAAACCTGCCATAATGCTCAATATTTTGGGTGAGCACTTACCCTTGCTGCTGAAAAGATTAAAAGACTTGCCTCCAGAAGCAAAACTGCATCTTTACGGAAAGCAAGAATGTCGTCCGGGCCGCAAAATGGGACACTTAAATTTAACGGCAGACTCACCGGAATCTCTACTGGAACCTCTGGTCAAACTGGGTATTTGGGATGAGGCTTTGCTATACAAAATGCTGTAATATTTAGCTATCAATAATTGCGGTAACACGTATTTTATTTCAGAATCTTTAGCGCTTTTAGCGGCTGACAATAAATCATAAATAACCATGTCAGAGACTCTGCTCTACGAAGGCAAAGCAAAAAAAATATTTTCTTCAGATGATCCAAACATTGTACGGGTTGCCTATAAAAACGATACTACTGCGTTCAATGGTGAAAAATTTGAAAAACTGGAAGGCAAAGGACAGCTCAATAATGAAATTACTACTTTCTTCTTCAACTATCTAGCTGAGCAGGGAATAGCGAGTCACTTTGTTAGAAAAATTTCTGACACTGAACAATTGGTGAAGCGCGTGGAAATTGTTCCCCTGGAAGTTGTGACTAGAAATTTTTCAGCGGGTTCATTGAGTAAGCGCCTTGGCTGGGAAGAAGGCCGAAAACTTCCGGAACCGATAGTCGAATTTTATTACAAGGACGATGAATTGGGTGATCCACTGTTGGCTGATGTTCATATCCACACTCTCGGATTAGCAACAGATGAAGAATTAAATGAATTGCGTAAACGAGCCTTGGAGGTCAATGACTGTTTACTGAAATTATTGTTACCACGGGGCTTATTACTGGTTGATTTCAAGCTGGAATTCGGACGCGATTCTTCAGGTAATTTATTACTGGCTGATGAAATATCTCCGGACACCTGTCGATTTTGGGATGCGGAAACTCGTGAAAAACTGGACAAAGACCGTTTTCGCCGCGACCTTGGCGGTGTAACTGAAGCCTATGCTGAGGTTTTACGACGCTTAAATTCCAGCTAAAAAACTCATTCACTTTCCACTTACATGCTTAAAGGAATTGTTACTGTTTCTCTGAAACAAGATGTTCTGGACCCACAGGGTCAGGCTGTGCTGCATTCATTACAAACTCTTGGGTTCCCGGAAGCACAAAATGTACGCATCGGAAAATCGATCGAAGTCTGGCTGGAAGAAAGCGATTCTCAAAAAGCTGAATCCCGGCTGAAGGAAATGTGTGAGGCACTGCTTGTCAATTCTGTGATTGAAGATTACAGCTTTGAAATAGTGGAGGATTGATGCGTTGTGCGGTTATAGTTTTTCCAGGTTCAAACTGTGATTTTGATCTTTACAAAGCCGCCAATGACATAGAAGGAATACAGGCTGAATATGTGTGGTACACCAGTGAATCACTTGATGGTTTTGACGCAGTATTGGTTCCGGGAGGATTCTCTTATGGCGATGCTCTGAGAGCAGGAGCACTTGCTGCACGTGCTCCGATTCTGAAGGCTTTGCAGCGTGCCGCAGATGCTGGAACCCGTGTGCTCGGCATTTGCAACGGATTCCAAATTCTTACTGAATGCGGTCTGTTACCGGGCGCACTGCACCGCAATTCCGGACTCCGATTCATTTGCAAGACTGTTAACCTGGAAGTCTCAAACACAGCAACTTCCTTCACGACAGGATACGCTGGAAGAACTAGCACTCATGTACGTTTAGCGATTGCACACGGGGAAGGCAACTACACTTGCGATTCTGATACTTTGCATAAACTGGAAGATAACGGGCAGATCGTTTTTCGTTATTCAGGTGACAATCCAAACGGTTCCGTAGCCAATATTGCAGGGATCACAAATGAAGCGGGTAATGTCCTGGGCATGATGCCGCATCCGGAACGAGCCATGGCTGATTGGATGGGAAGTACGGATGGTCGAATTCTATTTGAATCTATGAGGAACTAAGGTACTGAGTTAGAAAATGTGTGATGTATGTGTCCAAAGTTTTGTTAAAACAAGAGATCAAAATAGATACTGAAATTTAATACACCTGATGCACCCTGACGAACCCACCCCGGATCAAATCCACTGCAAAAAAGTATACAAACAAATGGGGCTCAACGATGACGAGTACTCGCTCGTTGTCGAATTGCTGGGGCGACGTCCCAACCTGACTGAAACCGGAATTTTTGGCGTGATGTGGTCAGAACATTGTTCCTACAAAAATTCAAAACCGCTTCTTTCACGTTTTCCGGTTGATGGTCCGAAAGTGCTGCAGGGACCGGGAGAAGGTGCGGGGGTCGTCGATATTGGTGACGGATATGCAGTGGTTTTCAAAGTCGAAAGCCATAATCACCCTTCGGCAATCGAGCCGTATCAGGGTGCAGCAACCGGAGTTGGCGGGATTTTACGGGATATATTTTCGATGGGCGCCCGGCCAGTGGCGGTACTCAATTCATTGCGTTTCGGTCCGCTTTCAGACAGTGAAGCAGACAAAAACAGTATCAGCCGGACACGCTATCTATTTGGAAATGTAGTGGCGGGAATAGCCGGATACGGCAATTGCATCGGTGTTCCAACAGTAGGAGGCGAAGTTTGTTTTGATGAATGCTATACAGGTAACCCATTAGTCAATGCAATGGGTGTAGGCATTTTACGCCACGATCAACTTCAGCACGGTAGAGCTGAAGGTATTGGAAATTCAGTAATTTATGTAGGCGCAGCGACCGGACGTGACGGTATTCATGGAGCAACATTTGCGTCGGAAGAACTCAATGAAGAATCTGATGCTAAACGTCCGGCGGTACAGGTTGGTGATCCGTTCATGGGAAAATTGCTGATTGAAGCATGTTTGGAAGTTTACGAAAGCGGCGCGATATACAGCGTGCAGGATATGGGAGCTGCGGGTCTGACTTGCTCCAGCACGGAAATGTCGGACAAGGGCGGCGTGGGAATGGAGCTGAATTTGAATTTGGTACCGCAGCGTGCAGAAAATATGTCTGCTTATGAAATCATGCTTTCTGAATCACAGGAAAGAATGTTGTTTGTGACCAATCCAGGACGTGAAGAAGAGGTTTTTGCGATTTTCAAAAAGTGGGATGTTCCGGCTGTCACTATCGGACAGGTGATTGAAGAACAAGTTTTGCGGCTCAAGCATCACGGAGAAAAGGTTGCAGAATTGCCTTTGAATACAGTTTGCGGAGCTAGTCCGGTTTATCAGCGTGAATCAAAAATGCCGCAAGAAGTTATTGAGCGGCAACAGCAAACCGCAATAACCTGGGGCGTTCCGGAAAATCTGCAAATCGTTTTTCAGCAGCTGATTCAAACTCCGGAATTGGCTTCAAAATCATGGGTTTATCAGCAATATGATTTTATGGTACGTACCAGCACATCGGTGCGTCCCGGATCAGATGCGGGAGTGGTACGTGTGGAAGGTACCGACAAAGCTCTTGCCATGAGCATTGACGGCAACTCCCGTTATGTTTTTCTTGATCCAAAAACCGGAGGTAAAATTGCGGTGGCTGAAGCTGCGCGGAATGTAGTTTGTTCAGGTGCTCGTCCCTTGGCAATTACTGACGGACTGAATTTCGGAAATCCGGAAAAACCGGAAATATTCTGGCAGCTCGAACAAGCCGTTTCCGGAATCGCTGAAACTTGTAACTTTCTGAAATTGCCTGTTACCGGTGGGAATGTCAGCCTCTACAACGAAACCGAGGGTGAGGCGATTTATCCGACTCCGGTGGTCGGCGTGGTTGGTTTGATTGAACACAATGACCACACAACGACTCAGTTTTTTCAAAATTCAGGAGATGTTTTGCTTCTGCTGGGAGATACAAAAAACGAGTTGGGAGGAAGTTCCTATCAGCAAATGCAGCTGGGAAAAATCACGGGAATGCCGCCGGAACTGGATCTGGATAAAGAGCGAACTTTACAGCAAACATTACTCGAAATAATTCGTTCTGGAATTGTGAATTCGGCACATGATCTTTCGCAGGGTGGTTTGGCTTTGGCATTGTTGACTTCATGTACAGAAAATTTTGGAATATTAGTAAACTGGGAGATTGATTTACGTCCCGATATTGCTTTATTCAGTGAGTCTCAATCCCGAATTTTGCTGAGTATTTCTCCTGATAATACGGAGTTGGTAGAAGTCGTCATGCAGAAAAAGGGTGTACCATGCGCCCGTATCGGTAAGGTGGTTTCCAGTGGAACTTCCGGTTCGAACTGTGGGGGCAGTACTGGACGCTTCGATATTTCACTGAACGGCACTCCGGTCATTCAAGCTGAATTGAATCCATTACGAGAGTTATGGAAAAATGCGATTGGGCGGGAAATGGAAATTTCGGTATAGTAATTTATTACGGCCTTGCAAAAAGTAAAAAATCTTTATGATATTAGTGTAGTAGTTTGTGCAATATTTCTCGCTTCGCTCAAAATTGACACTGTTTTAGGAAATTTTACGACAGTATTATTATTTATTTAACATCTTAATCAAACTTTTTCATGTGCGGCATCTTCGGCGTTTTTAATCATACTCAGGCAGCAGAGTTGACCTATTTCGGATTGCATTCGCTGCAGCATCGTGGTCAGGAAAGCGCGGGGATATGTGTTTCCGATGGAGAAAAATTTCATACGCATCGCGGTACAGGACTGGTGACTGAAGCATTTGGGCAGGATCAACATCTCCAGCTTGCAGGGCACATCGGAATTGGGCATGTACGCTACACCACAGCCGGTGACACCGGTTTGCTGAACGCTCAACCGCTTGTGTTTCGTTACACCGGTGGACGAGTCGCAGTAGCGCACAATGGAAATCTGGTTAATGCCAAACGCTTGCGAAATCAGTTGGAAAGGCAAGGTTCTATTTTTCAGACAAACAGTGATACGGAAGTTGTTCCGCATCTCATCGCACGTTCCGGACCACCCATTGAGCAGGCGATTCCGGATGCGTTGCGTGTGATTGAAGGTGCGTATGCCCTGCTTTTTATGACTGAAACTCAACTGGTAGCTGCACAGGATCCACGAGCTTTTCATCCACTCGCCCTAGGCAAGCTGGATGAGGGTTGGGTGGTGGCTTCCGAAACTTGCGCGCTGGATGTATGTGGAGCAGAATTTGTGCGGGAAATTGAACCCGGTGAAATGCTGGTGATTGACACAGAGGGATTGCATTCACAAACATTCATGCAACCAAGCTCACGCTCGATTTGTTCTTTTGAATATATTTACTTCGCCCGTCCGGACAGTGAAATCGACGGAATCAGCGTGCACAATGTGCGCAAAGAAATGGGGCGTCAAATTTGCCGCGAAGTTCCAACGGAAGCTGATGTGGTGATTGGGGTTCCTGATTCCGGTCTGGCGGCGGCGATTGGATTTGCAGAGGAAAGCGGTTTGCCTTATGAAATGGGTATGATGAAAAACCGTTATGTAGGGCGCACTTTTATTCAGCCAAACCAGGAGCTGCGACGTAAAGGTGTCCGGATGAAACTAAGTGTTGTAAGAAAAGCAGTTGAGGGGAAACGAGTAATTTTGGTTGATGATTCAATTGTACGTGGCACAACCAGTGGTCGGATTGTGGAATTACTCAAAGCTGCTGGGGCCACCGAAGTTCATATGCGTGTCACATCTCCACCGATTACGCATCCCTGTCTTTATGGAATCGATACAGCACGGCGTATGGAACTGATTTCAGCAACCCAAACTCCGGAAGAAATATGTCAAAAAATAGGTGCGGATTCATTGAATTTTATTTCTGTTGAAGGAATAATTTCTGCCACGGGCAGGAATGATTCAACGCGAGATCGAGGTCATTGTCTCGCCTGTTTCAATGGAGGCTATCCCACACCGACTTGTTAAGTCTACCAAATTTTAAAATTATTAACTTAAAAAAACTTGAAAGCTTATCAAAAAGCCGGAGTCGATTTAGCTGCTGCAGATGAAGCAGTTGAGAAACTCAAGCCTTTAGCCAAAAGAACATTACGTCCGGAAGTTTTGAGTGGACTTGGAGGATTTGGCGGATTGTTTGAACTGAACCAAAGCAAGTACAAAAATCCTGTGTTGGTTTCCGGAACAGACGGAGTAGGTACAAAGCTGAAGTTGGCTTTTGAACTAGACCGTCATGACACTATCGGTATTGATCTGGTGGCCATGTGTGTCAACGATATTTTGGTTCAGGGAGCGGAGCCGCTGTTTTTTCTGGATTATTTGGCTTGTGGGAAACTGCTTCCGGAGCGTGTGGAAGATATTGTCAGTGGAATCAGTGAAGGTTGTCTTGAATCAGGATCTGCTTTACTTGGCGGAGAAACTGCAGAAATGCCCGGAATGTATGACTCTGGTGAATACGATTTAGCCGGTTTTGCAGTTGGTGCTGTTGAGCGGAATAAATTGATTGACGGTAAGCGGATAGAAATTGGTGATCTTCTGCTGGGCTTGCCCTCCAGTGGCGTCCACAGCAATGGGTTTTCACTGGTCCGCAAGATTCTGAAGGATCATAAGCTCAACCTCAAAGATATCCTTCCGGGAACAACAGAAACTTTAGGTGAAGCTTTGCTGACTCCTACCATAATTTATGTTAAACCAATTTTGAAATTATTAGCAGAAATAGAAATCCTCGGAATGTCACACATTACCGGAGGAGGTTTGCCTGGAAATGTACCCCGGATGCTTCCCGAAAAAACACCGGAAGGTTTTGTGCCTGTTGCAGAAATTGAAAAAAGTGAGCATTACAATTCATGGCCTGAATTGCCGATTTTTTCTTTGCTCCAGCAAGTCAGTGGATTACCGGATGAGGAACTGTTTCCGGTATTTAACATGGGAATTGGTTTCGTGATTTGTGTTGCGGAAACTAATGAGGGAATTGTACGGGAAATTTTAACTAAAGAAGGCCAACCTGTTTTCCGGATCGGTCAAATTGTTTCCGGTAATAAACCGGAGGTTTGTTGGAAATGAATATGAGAATTGCCGTTTTTGCTTCAGGACGTGGCTCGAATTTGCTGGCAATTCATGATGCAGTCATTTCCGGAAAACTTGAAGATATTTCACTAGATTTGGCCGTTTGTGACTGTCCGGATGCACCAGTAGTTGATTTAATGCATAAAAGAAATATTCCGGACTTTATTTTTTGTCCCAAAGATTATGCAGACAAAAATGCATTTGAAACAGTCATTGCGGAAAAGCTCGCTGAAGCAAAAATTGAGCTTGTTGTTTTGGCAGGTTATATGCGTTTGGTAGGAGCCGTTTTGCTGGAAAAATGGGAAGGGCGAATGATAAATCTGCATCCATCTCTACTGCCGGCATTTCCCGGAAAAGATGCCATTGGTCAGGCATGGCGTGCGGGAGTTAAAGAAACTGGTGTGACAGTACATTTTATTGATGCTGGTATGGACACGGGTCGTATTTATTTGCAACAAAAAGTAACAGTCGATCCGGATGATACAGAAGAAAGTTTGTCCGAAAAAATTCATCTGCTGGAACATAAATTGTTGCCGGATGCAATTCTGAAAATTATGCAGGAAATGTAAATGGATATTTTGGTTATCGGCGGCGGAGGTCGTGAACATGCTATAGTCTGGAAACTTAATAACAGAGGACATAATATTTTTTGTGCTCCTGGCAATCCGGGAATTGCAGATATTGCAGAATGTGTGTCTTTGCAGGTAAACCAAATGAAAGAACTGGCGGATTTTGCTCAATCAAACAAAATTGATTTAACCGTGGTTGGTCCGGAAGATCCGTTGACAAACGGGATTGTGGATCAGTTTGAAAAACGCAGCCTGTTAATTTTTGGTCCAAATCAGGAATCTGCACATTTGGAAGGCAGCAAGGCATATGCAAAGAAAGTGATGGAACGTTTCAATGTTCCTACCGCAGCGTATATGGAATTTGATGATTTCGAGGAAGCCTTGTCCTATGTTGAAGAGCAGGGATTTCCGATCGTAATCAAAGCCGATGGATTAGCTGCCGGTAAGGGAGTGACTGTTGCAGAAACAATTGAAGAGGCAGAGACTGCACTGCAGGCTGCAATGCTCCAGAAAATATTTGGTGAATCCGGAACAAAGGTTGTGATCGAGGAATGTTTGCTTGGTGAGGAAATGACAGTTTTGGCTTTTGTTGATGGAAAGACTGTATTGCCGATGGTTCCGTCACAAGATCACAAACCGGTTTTTGATGGAGATCGAGGACCGAACACGGGAGGAATGGGAGCCTATTCACCAGTTCCACATCTCGAAAAATGGATTCCTGAGATTGAGAAAAATATCATTCGGCCTGTTGCTGAAGGTTTGGCCGCAGAAGGAACACCTTACCGGGGTATACTCTACACGGGCTTGATGCTTACTGAAAATGGACCGAAAGTAATTGAGTTTAACGTACGTTTCGGTGATCCTGAAGCGCAGGTAATTTTGCCACTTCTGGAAAATGATTTGGCAGAAGTATTATTGGCAGTTGCAGAAAAACGACTTCATGAAATAGACTTATCCTGGAAACCGGGAGCCTCAGTTTGTGTAATCGCTGCTGCACCGGGTTATCCCGGACCACCCATAAAAGGTCTGCCAATTTCACTGCCGAAAAATTTCACAGCAGAAAAACAAATTTTTCATGCAGGCACAGCGTTACAGAATGAGCAGCTCGTTACAAACGGTGGGCGTGTTTTTGGAGTTACTTCTCAGGGCACAAACATTGCGGAAGCCAGGCAGCGAGCCTATTCGCTGATGGAAGGGGTAAGTTTTAAAGGGAAACATTTTCGGCGTGATATTGCTTCCAAAGCATTGAACTAAAAAACTGTTTATGTTCCACTACTCATTAGGGTATTATTTAACCACCTAAAAGAAATGCATTCCCCACCTTTTAGAGGGTTGTCTCAGTAATCATTTTATAGTAAATTGCATAGACATTAAATAACTTAGCTGAACCTAGTTCTAGAAAAACCCTTATGGACAGTGTGGTTACCCACGACTTAATTTTTCCCTATCTCCTTCGAAAGGTTACGGAAAAAGCTACACTGACATCATTCAATCTAGAATCTAGAATCTAGAAACAAGAAAAAAATAGAAACCGGACAACTTTTTTATAAATTATTTATAGCTAATTGATTTCACTATGACTGTTTCTCTTCGCCATCAAGACATGGCAAACGCACTCCGTTTTTTAGCAGCGGATGCTGTACAAAAAGCAAACTCAGGTCACCCAGGAATGCCTATGGGCATGGCGGATGTAGCAACCGTATTGTTCACCCGATTCTTAAATTTTAAAGCAAGTGATCCGGATTGGCCTGACCGGGACCGCTTTGTCTTGTCTGCAGGGCATGGTTCAATGCTGCTTTATTCACTGCTTCATTTGACAGGTTACGAGGATTTTACGCTGGACGAACTGAAAAATTTTCGACAACTTGGTTCAAGAACAGCCGGACATCCGGAATATGGACACGGTGCAGGAATTGAAACCACGACTGGACCGCTTGGACAAGGGATTGCGAATGCTGTTGGAATGGCGCTTGCTGAACGAATGCTCGCTGAAAGATTTGGAAGCGACATAGTAGATCATTACACCTATGTCATTGCCGGAGACGGATGTTTGATGGAAGGAATAAGTCACGAAGCAGCCTCATTCGCAGGACATTTGGGTCTGGGAAAATTGATAGTGCTATTTGATGACAATGGAATTTCCATTGACGGATCCACCGACCTTGCTGTCAACGATGATCAACTGATGCGTTTTGGAGCTTGCGGATGGGACGTCTCATTCTGCGACGGACATGATCCGGATGCAATTTATTCGACCATTAACGCTGCAATAGGAAATAAAGAAAAGCCGTCACTGATTGCCTGCAAAACGATGATTGGTTTTGGATCACCAAACAAAGCCGGAACTGCCGCTACACACGGAGCACCACTTGGTGATGATGAAATTATGGCTACACGAGAAGCGCTTAACTGGCCACATCCCGTTTTTGAGATTCCTGAAGCAATTGGAAGTGCGTGGCGCAGGATCGGGTCAATGAAAAGTGCTAAAATAGAAGCCTGGCGTAAACGTTTAGCTGAGTCCGGACGAAAGGAAGAATTTGAACGCGTAATTTCCGGAACACTTCCGGAAAACTGGGAAGCTCCTTTACGGGATTTCAAGCTGAAGCATTCCACAGAAAAAACAAAAGTAGCCACCCGTAAAGCAAGTCAGGAAACACTGGATGTGTTAGCAGAAGTAATTCCGGAATTGGCTGGTGGTTCTGCTGATTTGACCGGATCAAATTTGACAAAGGCTAAATCACAAATACCAATTACACCAGGTGACTTTTCGGGAAGTTATATTCACTATGGAGTTCGGGAGCACGGAATGGCTGCTGCCATGAACGGCATCGTTCTGCATGGTGGATTCATTCCGTATGGCGGAACATTTCTGATTTTTACTGATTATTGTCGACCATCAATACGTTTGTCTGCCTTGATGAAACAGCGTGTGATTTACGTGATGACACATGATTCCATTGGTTTGGGTGAAGACGGACCAACCCACCAACCGGTGGAACACCTTTCCAGCTTACGTGCGATTCCGAATTTGAATGTGTACCGACCATGTGATATCGTAGAAACTGCTGAATGTTGGGCTGAAGCACTGACAACATCCTCCACACCTTCTGTGCTTTCTCTCTCCCGCCAGGGTCTGCCATGCCTGCGAACAGAACACACTGACGAAAATTTAAGTACAAAAGGGGGATACGTCCTGGCCGAAGCTGAAGGTAAACGAGATGTGACATTGATCGCTTCTGGATCGGAAGTTTCCATTGCCATGGAAGCACATGATCAATTGAAAGCTGAAGGCGTTTCAGCTGCAGTAGTCTCCATGCCTTGTTTGGATTTGTTTGAATCTCAGGACAAAGATTACCGGAATCAGGTAATTCCTTACGGAATTCCGGTAGTTGTTGTGGAAGCAGGCGTTGAGCAAAGTTGGGGGCGTTATCTTGGGGAAGACGGAGAATTTGTAGGCATGAAAAGTTTTGGGGCATCCGCACCGGCAAACGACCTTTTTGAACATTTTGGTATCACTACGAAAAATGTAGTGGAGGCAGCAAAAAGAATTACGAAAAAATAACCGCCATGAAAATTGAAAATACTAAGAAATCCATTTACGTTTAACAGCGAACTTGGCAGCTTTTCCTTAATCCTAAATCTGAGTATAAATTTTGGCTTTAATATCTTTAAGACAATTACTTGATCATGCGGCGGAAAACAGCTACGGCGTTCCGGCGTTCAATGTTAACAACATGGAGCAAATTCAGTCGATTATGCAGGCGGCGAAAGCTACGGATTCGCCTGTAATTTTGCAGGCCAGCAGGGGAGCACGTTCCTATGCAGGTGATATTTTTCTGCGGCATTTGTTTGATGCCGCAGTTGAAATGTATCCGGACATTCCGATTTGCATACACCAGGATCACGGAAATAACTTCGATACTTGTCTCTCTGCAATGGCCAATAATTTCACCAGTGTAATGATGGACGGTTCGCTGGAAGAGGATGCTAAAACACCGGCTTCTTATGAATACAATGTTGGCATCAGTTCAAAAGTCACTGAGGTGGCGCATAAAATTGGTGTGTCGGTAGAAGGTGAACTTGGCTGTCTGGGTTCATTGGAAACCGGTGAAGGCGAAAAAGAAGACGGACATGGTTTTGAAGGTAAATTATCGCAGGATCAACTGCTGACTGATCCTGATCAAGCTACTGATTTTGTAAAGAAAACACAGGTTGACGCACTGGCTGTAGCGATAGGTACTTCTCACGGTGCATACAAATTCAGCAGGAAACCTGATGGAGATATACTAGCGCTGAATGTGGTCAAAGCCATCAACAAAAGATTACCCGGCCTACACATGGTCATGCACGGCTCAAGTTCGGTCCCGCAAGAACTACAGGACATTATCAATGCAAATGGCGGGGAAATGCCTCAGACATGGGGCACGCCTGTGGACGAAATTGTTGAGGGCATCAAACATGGTGTCCGGAAAGTTAATATCGATACTGATTGTCGCATGGCGATTTCTGGTCAAGTCAGGAAAATATTGCAGGAAAAGAAAACGGAGTTTGATCCACGAAAATTCACAAAGCCGGCGACTGACGCCATGCAGGTGGTTTGTGAATCTCGCTACGAAGCCTTCGGGACGGCAGGCAATGCATCGAAGTTAAAACCACTTCCGTTGACAGCAATGGCGGGGCGTTATAACTCAGGTGAATTGGAACAAAAAATCAATTAACTTTCGTACTCAACACTCACCTTAAAAAATAAGGTAATATGTCGAATAAAACTTATAGTGCCGGTGTCAAAGAATACCGCGATACCTATTGGATGCCGGAATACACGCCAAAAGATACTGATATTTTGGCCTGTTTCAAAATCACTCCGCAACCCGGGGTTCCACGTGAAGAAGCCGCTGCCGCCGTGAGCGCTGAGTCCTCAACAGGTACATGGACAACGGTATGGACTGATCTGTTGACCGACCTTGATTATTACAAAGGTCGGGCCTATGCCATTGAGGATGTTCCGGGAGATGATGAGGCTTTCTATGCCTTTGTGGCTTATCCGATTGATTTATTTGAAGAAGGTTCGGTGGTTAATGTGTTCACGTCTTTAGTCGGAAATGTTTTTGGATTCAAGGCTATCCGTGCTTTGCGACTGGAGGATGTGCGTTTTCCGATTGCTTACGTTATGACTTGCAACGGACCACCTCAGGGAATTCAGGTCGAGCGTGATATTATGAACAAATACGGTCGTCCTCTGCTTGGTTGTACGATAAAACCAAAACTTGGATTATCGGCTAAAAATTATGGACGTGCGGTCTATGAATGTTTGCGCGGAGGTCTTGATTTCACCAAAGATGACGAGAATGTCAATTCCCAGCCTTTTATGCGCTGGCGGAATCGATTTGATTTTGTGATGGAAGCAACTCTCAAAGCAGAAAAAGAGACCGGCGAGCGTAAAGGACATTACTTAAATGTAACCGCACCGACTCCGGAAGAGATGTACAGACGTGCGGAACACGCAAAAGAAATTGGTGCACCGATTATCATGCATGATTACATTACTGGTGGCTTTTGTGCAAACACAGGACTGGCCCAATGGTGTGCCAGAAATGGTATGTTGTTACATATTCACCGCGCCATGCACGCCGTGATTGACCGCAATCCGAGTCACGGTATTCATTTCCGTGTACTCGCCAAAGCCCTGCGTTTATCGGGTGGCGATCATCTGCACACCGGAACCGTAGTCGGGAAACTTGAAGGAGATCGTCCTGCCACCTTGGGTTGGATTGATTTGTTACGCGATTCCTACATCAAAGAAGATCGTTCACGCGGAATCTTTTTCGATCAGGATTGGGGAGCCATGCCGGGAGTATTTGCGGTTGCCTCCGGAGGTATTCATG
>OFKC01000022.1_pt1 | contig 21196 bp, 16 predicted proteins | sample 1540411 | NCBI WGS metagenome assembly OFKC01 (sample SAMEA104347395, study PRJEB22522) | marine metagenome | biome: marine biome; feature: marine water body; material: seawater | collected 2015-09-01T00:00:00Z | depth 229 m
CGGCTGCATGAATGCTTTCCAAATCAGTTGGCAAATCTCCATCGGGAGCGTGAATCGTGAGATTTACGATTCCAGATTGCCGTTCATATTCGACACTCACATGATCATAAGTAATTCTATTTTCTTCAATTTTGCGGTTTAGCGGATTGAGAGCAATGCCTTTTGCGTCAGTTGGACGTGATGATTTGTTTGCAAACTCAATGGCACGTTCCTCTACTTTTTGCTCAAATTTGGAGCGGGGTACAAGTTCGTCTATCAATTTCCATTTTTCTGCTCGTTTGCCGCGAATTCCTTCTGTGACGGTGCAAAAATAGTCGGCATGATCGCGGCGTACTTTGCGTTTATCGACAATCCTGGTCAAACCACCAGTCCCTGGAAGTACAGCTAAAAGTGGAACTTCCGGTAAAGAGACAGTACTTGATCCGTCATCAACCAGCATGATATATTCACTCGCTAGTGCTAATTCGTATCCTCCTCCGGCAGCAGCTCCGTTGATGGCAGTGATATATGTTTGTCCTGAAAACCGACTTGCGTCCTCAATTGAGTTTCTGGTTTCGTTTGTAAATTTACAAAAATTCACTTTGTGTGCATGAGTAGAAAGAGCGAGCATTTTTATATTTGCTCCTGCACAAAAAACTTTATCCATTGCTGAAGTAAGAACAACAGCTTTTATTTCCGGATGTTCGAAGCGTAAACGCTGCACTGCATCATGCAGTTCGATATCCACACCCAAGTCATAAGAGTTAAGTTTTAATTTGTATCCGGAATGCAGCCCTCCATCTTCGTTAACTTTCAACTTTAATGTTGCAATAGGACAGTCAAAATCTATAGTCCAGTGTTGATACTTGTCCGGGTGCGTGTTAAATTCTATCATTCTTTAAAATTTCGCCTCGTTATGGGAGAGTAAGGGCATCTAAACACAAAAATCCTTTGATTTTGAGTTCGATAAATATTATGATTATATTAACAGGAAGATATTCCCCAGTCCACTTTTAACCCGCCAAATGTCTCTATTATCTGAAACGGCTCTACCACCTGATTCTGAAACTTTCACTGTAGACGAATTAAACGAAGTTCAGGAACCAGCAAAAAAACGGGTATCTTTACATACGCTTGGATGTCGCTTAAATCAGTCCGAAACTGGAGTAATAGCCCGCAGCTTTGAGCAGCAGGGTTATGCTGTGGTTCCTGACTACGCTCGGGCAGATGTTTACGTATTAAATACCTGCACGGTTACAGAACACAGTGATGCCAAAAACCGTCAAATAATCCGTAAACTTCACCGTCAAAATCCAGAGGCGATTATCGCCGTTGTCGGCTGTTATGCGCAAATTGATCCGGAAGCCATCGCAAAAATTGAAGGGGTTAGTCTGGTAATCGGCAGTGAAGAAAAAATGCGGATAACAGATTATTTGGCTCAAATCGGTTCCCAAAACACAGTTTTAATCGTCCGGCCCAAAATAAACAAAACGACTTTCACTGCTCCTGTAATTCCTCACAGCTCAGCTTTATCTAACCAAAAACTACAAAAACAAACTAAAACAATTGAACGTGACGTGGTCCCCGCTAACTCAACGCTTCAATTCTCTGGTACCACAACCTCTCATCAAAGCACTCGTACTTCGCTAAAAATACAAGACGGCTGCGATTTCATGTGTTCATTCTGCATCATACCTTTTGCAAGAGGTCGATCCCGTTACCGAGAATTCTCGAATTTGCAGGAAGAAGCCAGGATGCTAGTTCAAGAGGGCATACGGGAAATTGTAATTACCGGAGTCAACGTTGGAACATATAAAACTGGAAAACGGACTTTAGTGGACGTAGTTGATTTTCTCAACACTCTTCCGGGACTGTCCCGGATCCGGATCAGTTCAATCGAACCAACCACAGTTCCGGAATTACTTTTTCAATATATGTCAGACGCGCAGCATAAACTGGTACCGTTTTTTCATCTGCCTTTACAATCCGGATCTGACATTATTCTGCAAAAGATGAAGCGCCGTTATTCTGCAGCAGAATATACAGATGAAATATGGCGGGCTTTCGAAAGCGTACCGGACTTGTGCATCGGTACAGATGTGATGGTGGGGTTTCCTGAAGAAAGTGAAACTGAATTTAAAAGCACTCTCAAATTACTTAAAAAACTGCCTCTAGCATATTTTCATGTTTTCCCATTTTCAGCCCGTAATGGAACACCGGCATTCAAGATGAAAGAACAAGTTCCCCCAACTGTCAAACAGCAACGAGGTGAAAAGTTGCGTTTGTTAAGCACAAAAAAACGTCGTGTATTTCATCAGAAATTTTTAGGACAATCACGAGAAGTACTTTGGGAATCCATGAAGGCGGATGGCACTATCAGTGGATACACAGACAATTATATCCGTGTAGTACTGAATGAATTATATAATTCTGATTTACGAAATCAGCTTCTTCCTGTCCGATTGAAAGAGCTTAAAGGGCAAACGATACTGGGAAAGTTTGAATCAGGTTAAAAACATATGTTAACTATTGTAAGTTGGAATATTCAGTATGGCAAAGGAGTAGATGGACACATCGACTTGAGCCGAATTGCCCGGGAAATCCTCATTGACGGATTTCCGGATTTAATTTGTTTACAGGAAGTTTCCAGAAACTATCCTGCCACCGACAACGGGAGTGATCAGGTTGCAGAATTGGAGAAGTTTTTTCCGGAATACGAATCTTTTTTTGGAGCGTCACATGACCGTTCAGGAGGATTTAACGGAGGACGGCGACAGTTTGGGAACTTGGTGCTGACCCGGCATTCACCTATTCAAGTTCTGCATCACCTGTTGCCCTCTCCTGCTGATCCAAAAGTAAAATCTATGTCGAGGCAAACAACAGAACTTGTGATTCCCACCAGTTCCGGAGCATTTCGGATGATGAATACACATCTAGAATTTTTTTCAGAAAAACAACAATTGTCACAAGTCCAGCGTATCCGTGAGTTGCACGAAGAAGCCTGCATTCAATATAATGAACCTGGACTGGATTTACCGAATACTCCGTTTGAGAGAGTTGATCGTCCAGAAAAAATGGTGATTTGCGGTGATTTTAATTTCACACTGGACAGTGTTTCTTATCAGCGAATGACCACTCCGTTTCCCGACAAAGTTCCGAATTTGTTTGACGCCTGGAATGTAGTTAATCCTGATGGGAACAGGAGTCCAACCTGCGGAGTGTTTGATCACAAACAATGGAAAAACGGTCCGCACTGCCGTGATTATTTTTTTCTCAGTGAAAATTTTCTTCAGCAAATTCAAGAAGTTTCAGTTAATACCAAAACCAATGCCTCTGATCACCAACCAATCCGCTTAACATTAAAGGTTTGAAATGTCACGCTGGATATTCCATCTTTTGAATACAATAATTATAGGATGTTCAGGTACAGTATCTCTCAAGGATACACCCAGATCATCCAGAGGCTACTACGTTTCTTGTCCGCCACATGTTTTTTACTGCTACCGCAAATCAGATCTAATTTGTAACAGAGGTTTTCGTGTTTTAAAAGTTGCTCGCTGGGAAGAAAGACCTGACATGATAATAGAGTGCAACTGATAAAACTAAAAAATCAGGTATTGAACGGAGCAAAATTAATTGATGGAAATGGCAGGAAAATAATGGTGTGCGGTTTGCACAATACAGGAAAGGAAAAATATATAGAAATTTTTTCCCAATGGACTTGTAATTTATTAGCAAGCCGCATAAAATATGCCGATTGACTTTTAAGCATTGAAATCAGTTATCTGCTTGCTTTCTTATTATTAACACTGTAACGGACATAGCACTCTAAGATAACCATCTCATTGGTTTTCTTTGGTCTTCTGTTAAAAATGACAAATATAAGCCCGTATACTCGGGTTATTGCTGATTGTTTAGATTCACTTTCCAAGGCCAGTTCGGAAGAATCAAACTGCAACGTAAAGCAGGAAATGCAACTGCTGGTGAACATGCTCCAGGGTAGGATGCTGGAACACATAAAACAGCGAGTCTGCAGCTACTACCATATAGAACCCGGGGCACTGAATGAAGAGTTCTCTGTTTCGTTGATTGAAGTTTTTGCAGAGATCTTTTGTCTGTTTCGGAATAAATTTGAAGAAATGCCCTGGCTGGTAAACGAGATTGCGAAGCGTATAGTTGAAGTTGAATCACGCAATGGTTCAAACACAGAAAGGCACATCAATCAACTTTACCTCTCCATTTTCTGCAAATACTTCGAATATAAAAACATCGAAAAAATAATCTCCACCCTTCAAACAGATACACGTATCCAAAAAGCAATTTTTACTGTTATTCCTGCAACCGCACACTCTTCTCAAAAATATAGACCTTCTGTTGCAAGTAACTGATTAAAGTTTCTTAGTTTTCCCGGAGAAATTTTTAATTTAAGTCTTAAAAACACCTAAGTGCATTCAGGTGAGCAGCATACATTTGATGAGCAAGCCTCTGTGCGAGGGAAACCTCAGCCTAGTCCCAAAACTTCCAGCATCTTTTCTCCAATTTCTGCAGGAGTTTTCACTACGTGGATGCCTGCCGCCTCCAAAGCACTCATTTTTTCAGCAGCCGTACCATGTCCACCTGAAATAATGGCACCGGCATGTCCCATGCGACGGCCGGGGGGGGCTGTTTGTCCTGCAATGAAACTTACAATGGGTTTTGAAACATTATCTTTTGCATATGCAGCAGCCTGTTCTTCTGCATCTCCACCAATTTCTCCAATCATGACTATGGCTTCAGTTTGCGGATCTTCTTGAAACAGTTTGAGGCAGTCAATGAAATTTGTTCCATTCACAGGATCTCCGCCAATACCGATACAAGTCGATTGACCCAAACCAACACGGGTGAGTTGTCCAACTGCTTCATAGGTAAGCGTTCCGGAACGTGAAACTACACCCACCGGTCCGGTTTTATGAATCGATCCGGGCATGATGCCTATTTTAATTTGTCCCGGAGTTATAATACCCGGACAATTCGGACCAATCAAACGTGATCCTTTTTGGTATACAAAAGAAACTGCACTCACCATATCCAAAACTGGAACTCCCTCGGTAATGGCAACTATTAAAGGAATTTCTGCATCTGCTGCTTCCATGATTGCATCCGCAGCAAATGGGGGAGGAACGAGTATCATCGAAGCATTTGCACCTGTAGCTTTAACTGCGTCCTGTACCGTGTTATAAATCGGTACACCTTCAAAATCCTGTCCACCTTTACCTGGAGTTACTCCAGATACTACGTTCGTTCCGTAATCTCTGCAGCCTCGAGTATGAAGCATACCTTGTGAACCAGTGATTCCCTGAACAAGTAACTTAGTATTATTATCGATAAGAACTGACATGATATTTTGAATCAATTTGGAGAAAAATACGTTTTGTATACCATTATAGACGAGCCCATTCTATGAAGCAAGAAATCAGACAGGAACTGCGGATATTCTTACTACTATTTTAAATTATATTACCTTATGTTTTATTTTATTTATATCTAAATTTCCAAAATTGTAGATCCAGTTGTTTTGCGACTTTGCAAAGCACGGTGAGCATTTGCCGCATCCTTCAGAGGATATGATTGATTAATAGATATTGATAGACGATCTCTTACTGCTTCAAACAGGGGGGAGCTAATTTCCGCGGTAAGCTCTGCTGTTGCTGTGTGTGGATAAAGACTAGGCCTGGTAATATAAAGAGCTTTCTTTGCCAACACTGCTACTGATAACTCAGGAGGAGGTCCTGAAGAAGCACCGAAAGACACCAAAAGGCCAAAAGGGGAAAGACACTTTAAAGATCCTTCAAATGTATCTGAACCAACACCGTCAAAAACAACTGGAACTCCTTTTCCGTCTGTTATCTCTTCAACGCCCGCAGTGAAATCCTCAAGAGAGTAATTTATAGTGTGATGGCATCCATGAGCCTTAGCTATCTCAGCTTTTTCATCTGAGCTTACGGTACCAATAACTTCAACACCAAGTTTATTTAGCCACTGGCAAGCAATAAGTCCTACTCCTCCTGCAGCGGCATGAAACAATACTGTTTGACCTTTCTTAACTGGAAAGGTTTTATTAATTAGATATGATACAGTCAAACCTTTCAATAGTATTGCTGCTGCTTGAGAGTCAGAAATATAATCAGGTAGCTTAATTAACCTTTCTGCAGGGTATAAACGACTCTCTGCATAAGAACCAGGCGGCCCCATAACATAGCCAACTCGATCACCAACTTTAACATTTTCTACATCTTCTCCAATTGTGTCTACTACACCGACTCCTTCCATGCCTATGCTAGAAGGCAGACTTAACGGGTAGCTTCCAGATCTTTGATAAACATCAATGAAATTCAAGCCAACTTTCTTTTGATCAATTAAAACTTCACCTCTTCCAGGATGCTGAGGTGGAATTTCTTCCCACTTCATGACCTCTGGGCCACCATGTTCATAAACAAGAATTGAATGAGACATTGATTTTTCTCTATAATTTAGATTTTTTCTTCAACTTCCTTTGGATGGGCATCATATCCACCAGAAATAATTAAGTCTTTTTCACGGTCCTGAGAATTAATAACAGGATGGGGCCTAACAGTAGAACAAATCCGGTTGACGAAAATGCCCAAAACCATGCTTCGGAGCTGTTATGACCTCCAAAAGTATTGAGGACTAATCCAAAACCAATAGGCCCCAGGAAAGAACCAATGAAGCCTATGCTTGAATGGACGGCCATTGTAACTCCACGATTTTCCTCCAAAGCACTTTCAATTGCACCAGTGGTGATTGAAGCAGAATCTCCTGTAACAAAACATCCATAAACAAGGACAAGTGCAATCAACAAAGGTGCTGAAAGACCAATACTGTTTCCAACCACAACAGCTAAAACTGCTGAGAGACACATGATACTTACTACAACACGTATTCTTCCGTAACGCATTGCCAGTTCATTGCCGATGACGCTGGACGGCATTCCAAGAAGGACCCCAAAGAAAATTATGTTTGAAGGTTGAATTAAGAAACCCCCAGTTACACCAGTCAAAGCAAATGTCAGGTAAACAACAATCCATGATCGGAATGCAAACAGTTCATAATTATGGGTTGTATAGCAGGCGATCCAACCCATTACATTTGAGTTTCTTATTACAGGCCTGAAGTCCAGTGAACGAAGACCGGAACGAGACCCAACCCGGTTTGGACGATTTTCAAATACTTTAGATACAATCAGCAGTGCCAGCAAAGCACATAAGCCGGCAATCCAGAAAGCAATTTGCCAGGGGAACCATTTGAGAATAGAGCCTCCAATTAAAAATGAAAGTGCACTACCGATACCAAATGAGGAGGTATAAAAAGATGTGGCACGAACCCTAGATGTACCCGAGAGACGGTCTGTCAAGGCTTTCAGACCTGGCATGTAAGTTCCTGCCAGACCTATTCCTCCCAGTGTTCTGAATAACATTGCGCTCCAGTAACCCTCAACAAACAATGCGAATCCTATGCAACTGATAAAAGTAATCAAAACACCGGTGATGTATATTTTTTTCGCATCAATCCAATCGGTAAGGCTGACCAGAATCATGACAGATATCATGTATGATCCATAGTATATCCCGCTGATCCAGCCCGCGTCAATACTGTCCAACTTCCATTCAGCTAAAAAAAAAGGAAGCATGGATGAAAACGTAAAGACTCCCTGCATTGTCAGGATTTCTGCAATGCAAATCCAGAAAATGATCCGTATCGAGGATTTCTCTTGAAGTAATGGCTTGGTTGTCATGTTTTGGACAACAATCTTAGGACTTGAATGAATATGACAAGGCTTTGTATATACCTATAAATAAGGTCAAAAAACCGGCAATTATCAATAAAAGGCAGATTGGACGCGATAAATATTCCAGTACATCATAATGGACCATTTGCATTCCCTGGGCAAAATTTTGTTCACCGATTTTACCAAGAATAATACCTAACACAATTCCAGGGATAGAATAACCTGAGCGTCTAAGCAAAAAACCCATTATTCCAGTACAAAACATTATCATTACATCAAGCACCAGACCGCGTCCAATATATGAGCCAATACTTGCCAGCAACAAAATCATCGGTGCCAAAAATTGAAAAGGTATTTTTAGTAGATGTAAAATCGTCTTAGTTTCAATTAAACCTATAAAGAGAATTGATAAATTTGCATAAAACATTGCAGCAAAAACAATCCATATCAACTCAGGAGAATTATAAAATACCAATGGACCTGGTTCCAGGTCGTGCATCTGAAAGACCCCTACCATTAATGCTGTCATAGCACCGCCTGGAAGTCCGAGTGCCAGCAACGGGATCATTGCGGCCCCAGTAGCAGCATTATTAGCAGTTTCAGAAGATATCACCCCTTCTATATTCCCCTTTCCAAATGAATCTTTATTTTTAGACCAGCGTACTGCCTCACCATAGCCCATAAATGCCGCAAGGGTTGCACCAATTCCAGGAAGAATTCCGCAGAAAAAACCAACTAGTATGGATCTTAACACAGCAATTTTATGAGACCATAGTTCTAAAATAGTAGGGAAATCAAGACTAAGTTTAGGGGCTTTATACATGCCAACTGCTTTTTTTTCTGCTTGAACGAAAATTTCAGAAACTGCAAAAAAACCCATAATAGCAGGAACAAATGCTATGCCAGCAGCAAGATCAGAAATACCGAAATTGAATCGATTTATACCTCCAACCGGATCCTGGCCAATCGTAGCAATTAGTAAACCGAGTAACACAGACATCCAACCCTTCCACATGGTCCTTCCACCTACTGAGGAAGCAACAGCAAGGCCGAAAAATACCAATGCAAATATTTCTGGAGGCCCTATATTGGAGATTGCCCAGTTCGCCAGAGGTTCTGTTGCCGCCATCATTATCAACGCAGATGAGACACCACCGATTGCAGAACACAAAACTGCTGCTCCAACTGCTTTTCCAGATTGACCTTTGCGGGTCATAGGATACCCGTCGAATGCTGTTGGAGCATTTTCAGGAGCACCTGGTATATTAAACAGAATTGCCGTAATAGCTCCACCGTAAGTGCCTGTACAATATATTACCGCAAAAAGCATCACGCCTTGAGCTGGCTCAAGACTAGCTGTGAATGGCAACAATATAGCTGCAAGAGTTAACATACTAACCCCTGGAATGGCACCGAACAGCATTCCACCTATAACACCAAAGATAAATATTCCAATAGTGAAAGGATCCCCAAAAAGAGCAGCACTACCAGTAAGAAAATTATCAACCATCTGTAAATTAAAAATTAAGTGATTGGTATAGTTTGGTATTTAGAGTCAACATGAACGCACTGAAATCATAGAATGGGGATACATTACCCTGAGGGAGTGGAGCATTGAGGATTACCATAAACAATAATATCAGAACTAAATATATGAATAATGTAATTCCTAAAATCCATTTTATCCGTTTTTCACCTAATAGCATAATTGTGAGAGCGATGAAAACAGGTGTCGCCGAATAGAATCCTACTGGTTTTAGCGACCATGAAAATATGAGCGGCAGAAAAAGTATTGCTATCAACTTCTTGATTGACCCAATACCATCATATGAAATTTCCTCTTCAACATCAGAAATGCCAACCCGTCCTTGCTGGGCTTCTGAACCTTTTTTGTAAAGATGGATAAAATTACCCAACGTTACCAGTAAAAGAAGGCCTAAAATTACTCTGGGCCAACCTGTGGCTCCGAATTTATATATTTCAATTTCCTGATTAAACTCAAAGGAGTACACAAAAAAGACTGCCACAATAGTTAACCAAATCAAGGTTTCAACCTTATGGTTTGTCTTTAACTTGGACATGGATCCGCTCAAAATTTTTTGGGATTGTGTCCGGTTGAAAACACCGGACACGATTTGGGGATTATTTTTTAGAGATTTAAATAAATTGGGATAAATTATTTAACATCCAGACCCATCGCTTTATATACATCTCTGTATTGAGCAATGGAATCCTTAATTAGTTCTCTGGCACCTGCAGTGTCTCGATAACTATCTATCACAGTCATGAATTTGGATTCATTGAATTTCTGATAGCTATCCTGGCAATATGCCCGCTGAAATGCCCATTGGAGCCATTGGACTCGATTATAAGGCGCATCTGCATGTACGTAAAATCCTCGAAAGCGTAATAGTGGCTCAAAATTCATGCCCATTTCTTTATGAGTAGGAACATCACCAAAAACGGATGGTCGTTCGTTAAAAATGGTCAAGATTGGCTTGAATTTGCCTGCGTCAAGGAACTTCCTGACATCACCGGGTTGCTCGAACAGAGCATCAACCTGTCCTCCTAGAAGTGCACCGTAACGGGGTGCACCCTTATCAAAGGAAATCTGTTGAATTTTCATACCCGCACTTTCTGTGATGAATTTCATCGTTACCCGCTCCATAGAACCTTCCTTGGAAACATTGGCAATGGTTGACTTACCATTTTTACCTTTGACAAATTTTACAAATGAGGACCAGTCATTATAACGTGTCTCATTGGTACGGATATAAATCTGTGAGAAAGTCACTTGGGAAATAACAAGTGGTACCAGGTCCACTCCCGGATGTGGCCTGCTTGAATCCAACGCATGGGCAGATGATGCATCATCAATATGCTCAAGGACTGTATACCCGTTTGCTGGAGCAGACATATATGCCGTCATTCCAACTGTGCCTGAACCACCTGGCTTGTGGTCACGGTTAATGCTGACACCTGAATGACCAGTTACTGCTCCAGCCATAGCTGCTGCTATCTGACCTGAACCACCTCCAGGACCATATGGGACAATCATGGTCAATGCTCGACTAGGGAAACCTGATGGTTTAGCCATGCTGGTTCTCTTTTCCTTGCATTCAAATGAACTGGCGGCACTGGCCATAAATAATCCTATCATTGTAGCAAAACCAAATTTAGCCAGTTTTTTTGCTTTTATTTTATTCATATTAACCTCCACTAAATATTATAAACATTATAAACATTATCACACCATGTGATAATTTCATCCGTATATTTATCACAATTTAAATTAATGTCAAGAAAAAAACATTAGGACACGACATTAACTTAATTTATATTAAATCTTGAAAAATGAGATCAACTAGTTGAGTTTAAGACATATTCGATTAACAAAGTGCAAAAGGTGTAAGTGCTCCTGAGACTCACAGTTGAGTTTGTTTCCTAAAGTTTTTGTTGAAAATATTCTGGACGTAGCACCAAAGTTTAACTTGAGGAATTTCTCAACAATCTCGAACATATAATTTTAAATTTCTAATGTCGCTTCTCTGCAAGCTAAGTTATCCTAGGCCACCTCGAAAGCAATAAATGACTCTAACCTCTGTTGAAACTGTTGTTGGTAAAGCACAAACGGCACAAGCTGAAATTGAAACGACCAGCCAAAAAACTGTTGACGAATTAATCACAGGATTGGCTTGGGCAATTCTTGAGCCGAAAACGAACCGCTCACTTGCGGAACAGGCTGTTCGAGATACTGGGCTTGGAAATGCAGATGACAAAATAATCAAGAATCACCGCAAGACGCTGGGACTTTTGCGGGATTTGAAACACGCACCTTCCTGTGGAATCGTCAGGAATCTTCCTGAACAAGGATTGGTAGAAATTGCACGTCCCGTTGGTGTCGTGGGAGCAGTTACTCCCTCCACGAATCCCATAGCCACTCCGCTAAACAAAACTCTTAACGCTATCAAGGGTCGAAATGCAATTATACTCTCACCATCGCCAAAGGGTGAAGCAGTTTGTCAGCGAGTTGTGGATTTGCTGCAAGATGTCTTACGCAGTTTGGGACATCCGGAGAACCTCATCCAGAAACTCCCTTCACCGGTCAGCAAAGAAGCGACTCATGAATTAATGCAATTGGTTGATCTTGTGGTGGTTACAGGTTCACAAAACAATGTCCGCGCTTCCTACCGCAGCGGTACACCGGCTATTGGAGTGGGCGCAGGCAATGTTTCATCAATCATAGATGAAACAGCTAATCTAGTTTCTGCCGCGAGAAAAATCACTGCTTCCAAAACATTTGACAACGCTACCAGTTGTTCTTCTGAAAACAGCGTGGTGATTGTAGAGGATGTCTATGACAAAGCAATAGCGGCTCTGGAAAGCGAGGGCGGTACTCTGCTGAGTCCGGAAGAAACGCAAAAACTGCAAAACACTTTGTGGATTAAGGGCAGACTCAATCCGGATTTAATCGCAAAGTCGGCTCCGGAAATTGCGGAAGCAATTGGACTTCAACGTGTAGAGATGAATAATGTCAAAATGCTAATGGTCGAAGAGACCGGAACCGGGCGTGAATTCCCTTTTTCCGGCGAAAAAATGTGCCCGGTGTTAACCTTGTATCGTGCCTCAAATTTTGAAACGGCATGTGAAAAAGTCCGGGAAATTTATGATTTTCAGGGCAAGGGGCATTCAGTGGGGCTTCACTCAACAGACGAATCACGGCCTTTGCAAATAGGGTTGAATCTTCCTGCTTGCCGTGTGATTGTGAACCAGGCACATTGTTTTGCCACCGGAGGCAGTTTTGATAATGGACTGCCTTTTTCACTCTCGATGGGTTGCGGAACCTGGGGCGGCAACAGTATCAGCGAAAATCTCAACTATCGGCATTATCTGAACATTGTCCGCATTGTACGTCCAATTCCTCCTGTTGAACCTAGTGATGAAGATATATTTGGAGAGTATTGGGCCAAACACGGACGTTGATATCACAAATAAAAACATCTAAACATAAAAACCCAAACCACTGAAAATATGGATCTCACAGGCCACACGATTCGCAGTTTGATTGATCAGCATGCAGAAAAAACTCCGGATCAGACCTACGTGATCTATCCAGACACCGGAATCAGCCATACCTGGAGTGAATTTCAAGCAAGAGTGCAATCGATTGCACGGTATCTAAAGAACATGGATTTTCCTCCGAATGTTCCGGTTGCAGGTTTGCTCGGTAACGGGCAAGCTGCACTGGAATTATTTTTGGGTGGAATGTACGGTGGTTTTCAGGTTCTCCTGGCAAATCCACTGGCCGGAGCTGATATTCTGGCATATGTTCTGGAACATTCTGAATCTACTAATCTTTTTGTTGATCAACAGCATCATGAATTAGCGAAGCAGGCACTATCTCAACTTGCAGACAAACCTCAACTGATTCCAATTCAAGCTGACAACAGTACTGATTCAGAGTGGATTGATTCGAACGAAGAATTATCAACGCCAATGCCTTGTCCGGAAGATGTTGCGCTGTTAATTTACACTTCCGGAACTACAGGTAAACCGAAAGGCGTGATTCACACGCATGAGAGTTTGCTTTATGGAGGTTGGAATACAGTTGTTGCCCACGAGTTGACTCCGGAAGACAATAGTTTATGTGTTTTACCGCTTTGTCACATCAACGCTCAAGCAGTTTCTGTGATGGGAACTCTGGTCAGCGGTTCCGGACTTGTCATGCCTGACCGCTTTCAAGTCTCAAAATTTTGGACTTGGATGGTTGATGAAAAATGCTCATGGTTCAGCGCAGTGCCAACGATCTTTTCCTATTTGTTAAATACAGAGGAAGACGCGCAACTAAAAGCTAATCTAATAAAAGTGCGTTTCGGACGTTCAGCTTCGGCAGCCCTGCCGCCTTCTCTGCAAAAAGCATTTGAAGCAAGGTTTGGACTGAGCATAGTTGAAACGATGGGAATCACGGAAACAGCGGCTCCACTGCTTTCAAACCCACTTGATCCAACAAAGCACAAACATGGCTCTTCCGGAATTGCCTACGGGAATGAAGTGAGAGTTGCGGACGCTGAAGGAAAAGTCGTTTGTACAGGTGAAGAAAACGAGGTTCAAGTAAAAGGCCGGAATGTAATGCAGGGATATTTCAAAAATACGCAAGCCACCAGAGAAGCATTCACACCAGACGGTTGGTATCGTACTGGAGATCTTGGAAAAATGGATGAAGATGGATATGTTTTTATTACCGGACGCCTCAAGGAACTTATTATTAAAGGTGGTGAAAATATAGCTCCCCGAGAAATTGATGATGTGCTTTACAGACACTCAAGCGTTTTGGAGGCAGCAGCTTTTCCGCTTCCGGATGCGGATTACGGACAAACAGTTGCCGCTGCAATTGCTACTCGACCGGGTGAGGAAGTAACTGAATCAGCTCTAAGACAATTGTGTTTGGATGCGATGGGAGCATACCGTGCGCCTTCTAAGTACTTTTTTCTCGACGAACTCCCCAAAGGACCTTCTGGTAAAATTCAACGCCTCAAACTTACTGAACGTTTCACCAACTAAACCACACCCCGCTCTGAGATTTGAATCTTATATAATGAAAGATTCGTATTTCTTGAAAGTGATCCTGTGAATATGTTAGGATTTTTCGAGTTCAGAACGCATAGTTTTAATTTCGGGAATATCTCAAGCTTTTGCAGTAGCAAAATGAGCAGGCTTGTACTCTTCTTTGCGGATTCCATATTTACTGAGAAGTTTGTGAAGCTGCCGGGTTGTAATGCCCGCAGTTTCTGAAGCCCGGTTGATGCGTCCCTGATGTTTAGTCATCACTTCCTTGAGATACTGCCGTTCGAGGTAATCCAGACTTTTACGACGAACTTCAGCAAGAGGAAGGGAAATATCCAATTCAACTTCTGCAGTGTTGTTTATGTCTGTGAACAACTCCTGCGGAAAACTTTCCGGCCTGAGAACTGAAGTCGTTTCAAGAATATAAGCACGTTCGATTATATTTTCCAATTCTCGAATATTTCCCGGCCATGAATATTCCTGAAGAGCCTTTACCACAACAGGATCTGCACTCTGTATTTCTTTAAAATAAAGTTTGTTGAACCACTCAATCAGATAATCAACCCAATCCGGAATGTCTTCGGAGCGTTGCTGAAGTGAAGGAATTTCAAGAGGGAATACACTGAGGCGATAATAAAGATCCTTGCGGAAAAGGCCCTCATCACAAAGTTGCTGCAAGTCTGAATTTGAAGCAGCAATCACACGAACATCCGCTTCAATTGGTGATTCTCCACCAACACGCTGAAAAACACGTTCCTGCAAAACCTGCAGCAGTTTTATCTGCATGGTTCCGGAAATTGTATTAATCTCATCCAGAAAAATGGTCCCTTTCTGAGCTTTATCAAAACGCCCCAGTTTACGTTTTGCGGCACCGGTAAAGGCCCCTTTTTCATAACCGAACAACTCACTTTCAACCAGAGTCTCAGGCAATGCACCGCAATGTACATGGACAAATGCTTCATCTTTGCGACTGCTGTGCTGGTGAATCAGTTTTGCCACCATGCCTTTACCGACTCCGGTATCCCCCAAAAGCAGCACTGTAGTTTTTGTTGGTGCTACAGACTTAACCTTTTCATAGGTCTGAAGCATTCGAGAGCTTCTGGTATGAACTTCTCTCAGTACATCTTCATTCCAAAAATTTTCCTGTACTGAATCTGTTTCAGTCAGTGGCCTCCTACTTTGATTAGACACAAACTCACCAGTCTATATTTGTTTATTTTACCAGCTGTGTTTTAGTTTCAGGTAACAACATGTGAAAGAGCTTCATTCTCAGCAACAACCCAGCCCAGCCCCAGTGATTCCATCTTTTTTAGTGAAGGATGGCCTGTCTTTACATCCCAATCGCACAAGCGATAGTAATCTTCCAGAGCCGCTTCCCACTCTTTTTCGTCCAGGACATAACCATCTGACCTGCCGCCTTCAAGTGGACGTTTGAACATCTTTTTAGGCAGTGTGTCTGATTCACGGCCTATTCCTTCTCGTGAGTTAAAAGCCCGCAGCATATTGAGGCGACGTTCACCGACTGCTAATATTTCTGTTATATCTGTATCCCAACCTGTAACAGCGTTGACTAACTCAACCAGTTGATTGGCATCATAAAGTTGAAAAGAAGCTCCAAATATAAAAGCGCAGACTGAGAGACTGTCAACGGCACTGCTTAAATGCTGAGTAACCATCGCAAAGCGCATCATTTCTTCATTCAGCGCTAATTTCTCCTGAGGATTTGTCAGGCCGATCTGTTCCATACGTTCCGGATAAGCCTTATATGCAGGGTCATGCTCACTTGATTCATGATCAGCACCAAAAGGATTAGCAGCATAAATGACACTCAGACTTCGTTTTACTTGCGGCATATGCGCAGGAGCTTCCTGCCCTTTGCTCGTAATTAAATATTCTTCAGTTCCACGTCCAATAATTTCTGAGGCTTTCTGTGAACCCTCAGCCAGTATTTTACCAAAGCCTTCGCGCTTAGCGATCATTTCTGTCATTTTAACCATGGCTTCTGCACTTCCATAATTCAGTTCAATTCCTCCTGTATCTTCTGAAGTTAATTTCCCTTCTGCCCAGCATTCCATAGCCCAGGAAATTGTAGCTCCACAGGAGATAGTATCCATTCCGTACATGTTGCACAGTGCATTTGCATGAATTATTGCATCCATATTACTAATACCGCAATAACTACCAAAGGTGGCAAGCGTTTCGTATTCAGGACCACCGTATTTTGCATCTGTTTTATATGGGCCTTCATCAATTTGAGAAACTCGTTTACATTTAATTTGACAACTGAAACATGTATCTCTTCCAAACCGATTCTGATCATCTTTTTCATGACCTCGAAGGTGTTCATTATAAAGTGTCCTTCCATTTATCTCTTCATGTTTATCAAAAGTTCCACTGTTGAAATTATAAGTTGGCAAGCCTCCAGATTTATTTTGAGGGCTAGTCACGTCAGGGGTTCCATACTTTCCAAAATCGTCCATACCCGTTGGCTCAAGAAGGGTTTTACCCAATTTTTGTAATTCCTTAAATCTTTCCGGATCAGCAATAGTAGGTTTCTGTTTACCTCTAACAACTACCGCTTTAAGATTTTTTGAACCCATAACGGCGCCCATTCCTGTACGACCATTAGCTCGATTGCTCATGCTGATAAGTGCAGCAAATCGCACTAAATTTTCACCTGCAGGTCCAATTTGCAGAACTTCGATACGCTTATCCTCCAGCTCCTCTTTAAGTTTATCTTCAGCATCACCAGTGGTAAGTCCCCACAAATGGTTCGCATCCCTCAATTCTGCTTCACCGTGATGCATCCACAAATAAACCGGTTTTGGAGATTTTCCCTTGATGATTACTGCATCAAATCCAGAAAACTTCATTTCAGCCGGAAAATATCCTCCACCCTGTGCATCTCCTATACAGCCTGTGAGTGGAGATTTTGCCACTGAAGTTAAACGGCTCTGTCCGGATATTGGAGTTCCTGTTACAACTCCTGTACACAAAGCGAGTACATTTTCAGGACTCAAGGCTTCAACTCCTGCAGGAGTTTCTTTGAGTACATAGTGCATTCCCATAGCACTCCCTCCCATGTAAGTCCGATAAAACTGTTCATTTGGTTCTTCAACTGTAATTTCACTAGCCGTTAAGTTGACATGCAGTATTTTTCCAGTGTAGCCGTAAGACATAAATTTTCTCCTATAGATTTTAGTAATTCTAAATTAAGCTCTACCCACCGCTGATTACAGTAAAGACAAGTACCTCGTCGCCTTCAGATAGAACATATTTCAATCCCTTTTCCTCATCTCCATTTACTGCAACAATGACCCTTCGCTTTATTTTAAGATGGCTCAACAAATCAGCAATTGTAGACTCATCTTTGAGATTCAAAACTGACTGACCCCGTTCTGAGTCTGGAAGGTAATCTTCCAATGAACCCATTAACTCAATATTAATTTTCACAATATAATTTCATTAAAACAGATTGATTTTGGTGCCCACCTGTCGGCTTTAATCATTAATTCCGCCCATGCAAAGGTACTTTAATTCCAGGTAGTCTTCAATACCATATTTAGAACCTTCGCGTCCTGTTCCGGATTCTTTCACTCCTCCGAAAGGAGCTGCTTCAGTAGAAATAATGCCTTCATTTATGCCGACGATTCCATATTCGAGACCCTCTGCGACCCTCCATATTCTGCCGATATCCCGGCTGTAAAAATAGGCGGCTAAACCGAATTCGGTATCATTAGCCATCTCCAAGGCCTCTTTTTCTGTCTCAAACTTGAAGATAGGTGCCATTGGCCCAAATGTTTCCTCTTTAGCAACCAGCATATCTCTGGTAACTCCAGAGAGTACAGTTGGTTCGTAAAATGTGCCACCAAGTTTGTGACGATGACCTCCTGTCATCAATTTAGCTCCTTTGGCCACAGCGTCCTTAACATGGCTTTCAATTTTTTTAACAGCCGCTTCGTTGATCAGCGGTCCTAGATCCGAACTCTCTTCAAAACCATCTGCAACTTTTAGATGTTTGGCTGCATCTGCGAATATTTTCGTAAATTTATCATAGACTTTACTTTGCACCATAATTCGGTTTGCACAGACACAGGTTTGACCTGCATTGCGGAATTTACTAGCCATTGCCCCAGCCACCGCCGCTTCAAGATCCGCATCGTCAAAAACGATAAATGGAGCATTTCCACCAAGTTCGAGCGCAAGCTTTTTCACGGTTCCAGAACACTGTTTCATCAGAAGCTTACCAACTCCAGTTGAACCAGTAAAAGTCAATTTCCGCACAATAGGATTTCCCGTAAATTCACTTCCAATTCCAATCGCATCTCCTGTAATTGTGCTCAAAATACCTGCAGGAACTCCTGCTCTTTCGGCAAGTTCACAAAGAGCGAATGCAGAAAAGGGAGTGTCTGGAGCAGGTTTAATGACCATTGGACATCCAGCAGCTAATGCTGGTGCAGCCTTTCGTGTAATCATAGCAGCCGGAAAATTCCATGGTGTAATGGCCACAGTAACTCCAATCGGCTGTTTGATAACGACAATCCGTTTATCTGTAGCATGTGAGGGAATTGTATCACCATATAAGCGCTTACCCTCTTCGCCATACCATTCAATAAAACTAGCCGCATAAGAAATTTCACCACGTGATTCAGTCAACGGTTTCCCTTGTTCTGCTGTCATCAAACGGGCGAGGTCCTCCTGATTTTCCATCATCAACTCATACCATCGGCGCATTATTACAGCTCGCTCTTTTGCTGTTTTGGAACGCCATTTCGGCCAGGCCGCATTTGCCGCCTCAATCGCACGTTTTGCTTCCGCTGCTCCACAGTTAGGGACAGTACCTAAAACTTCACCTGTGGAAGGATTAGTGATTACGGTAGTTTCCCCGCTGTCAGCATCCGACCATTTACCGTTTATATAGACCTGCTGACGAAACAAAGCGGCATCTTTCATTCCAATTGATTTTGTTGTTTCAGATGTACTAACCGGCATAGGCAACTCCTTTTCTCTATGAAATTATAAAATTCAACATGTAGAATCTCTATTTTATTTTGAAAATAAAAAACACATTCTCCTTATAAACTGTATGAAACACAAGATTATATTGATTTGAGTTAAATAAAGTCTGTAATACTGTTTACACAATCTAATATAAACAATTTATATAAAAGTATAATCCTCTCTAAAGTCTCATTACTTGAAAGAAATAAATGAGCTACTATCGAATTCTTTAAGATATTGAGGACAAATTAGCTTGTTCTTAATCTAATGATTTTTTCAAATCGAATCAAAGACTGATGAAATTATACAAACTAGTAGAGTATTCCGTAGTTTGTATTGAGTTATTGTCAAAAGTGGTGTTTGAGTTAAAAATCAAGCGGCAATCCGGATTTCAGGAATCACCTCGATTCCATCAGAGAATTGTACACCTTCAATCACCTTTGCCAGGTAATCAAAGCCACGTAACTTTCTCCAATTCTTTTCTGCACATTGTCCCAGCTTAAACATCATGTGCAACATCCCTTCACGATTGAGACAGCCCTTTGATCTTTTGGTTCTGTGCCTTATGGTACCAAAGGTGGATTCAATCGGGTTGCTGGTTCGTATACTCTGCCAGTGTTTGGCAGGAAAATCATAAAAGGCCAGTAACTCTTCACGATCTTTCTGGAGCGAAAGGGTGGCCTTTGGGTATTTGTCCTGATAGGTTTCAATGAAGAGTTCAAAGGCTTTCTCTGCATTGATTTTAGTCTCTGCCTGCCAGATTTCATGTATCGCCTCTTTAGCTTTAGGCTGTGAGCTTTTGGGCAGAGAGTTAAGGATATTTGCTGTTTTGTGTACCCAACAACGCTGCTGACGTGTCTGAAGAAATATTTCATCCATGGCAGCCCAAAACCCCATGGCTCCATCACCAATAGCCAACTGGGGAATATTCATACCACGGCTTTTGAGTTTCAGCAGTACCTCTCTCCAACTCTGAGTGGACTCTCGTACACCATCTTCGATGGCTAAAAACTGCTTCTGACCTCTATCATTAACTCCAATGATAACCAACGCGCAAAGTTTATCTTTCTCAGATCGAAGGCCTGAATAGATGCCGTCTGCCCATATATATACCCAGCGATCCTCATCAAGAGGTTTCTCACGCCAATGTTGGTATTCATTCGCCCATTCACTCTTTAGTCGTGAAACTGTACTGGCAGAGAGACCCTGAGCATCATGCCCGACCAGCACTTTTAAGGCTTCTCCCATTTCTCCGGTAGATACACCTTTGAGGTACAGCCAAGGTAATGCCGCCTCCAGGGATCTCGTTTTTCGAACGTAAGGCGGAACCAATGCGGAACGAAAAGTTAGTGCCTCTCCATCTTTCGAGCGTACCTTGGGAATACGTACACTGACTGGACCAATACCCGTCAGAATCTCTCGTTTTGGCAGGTAGCCATTTCGTATAACTGAAACCTTTCCATCTTCGGTAACTCCTTGATGTTGAGACATGAATTCTCTCAGTTCTGCTTCTACTGCATTGTGAATCAGTTTTTGGGCTCCGCTTCTCAATAATTCGTTCAGTACATCTGAAACACTCTCTTTATTGTTGAACTCTAAAATGCTATTCTTATCCATGGTGGCATATCCTTTTTAAATGGTTGATTGTTTATTGACAATTTTAGTCAACCAGATATGCCGCCTTTTTTCAACTCATCAAACACCAGATTCGATTATAACTCTTTTTAGAAGTGTAAAAGGGACATTAACTCTCAGGAATCTTTTCGGGATAATCTGTTTATAATAATTAACAATATCGTTAATAGAAATACAATTTTCGCCTGACACATCAACCGTACTACCAACAAATGCTGACCCTCTGAAAAA